>Ga0272442_10012045_pt1 | contig 10490 bp, 11 predicted proteins | sample SSMForm2O_FD_200262 | JGI IMG/M metagenome (GOLD analysis project Ga0272442, IMG submission 200262) | Marine sediment archaeal communities from Little Sippewissett salt marsh, Falmouth, MA, United States - SSM-Form-2O | ecosystem: Environmental > Aquatic > Marine > Wetlands > Sediment ... | reverse complement strand
CGGAGCCGCAGGGGATCTGGGAGGAGTTCATCGACTTCATCAACAAGTACGGCGTTATGGGGCTCGCCATCGGGTTCATCATAGGCAGCGCCTCGAAGGATCTTGTGAGTGCGCTGGTGGCGGACATACTGATGCCCGTGATCACTTTTTTCATACCGGGCGGCACATGGAGGGAAGCCACGCTCACGGTGGGGCCCATAGTGATGTCCCTAGGCCACTTAGCGGGGGCGCTGCTGGACTACCTCATCATCGCGTTGATAGTGTTCTACCTGATGAAGGCGCTGAAGAAGACAGCCCTCAATTAACTAAAACAGCTGCTTTTTTTCAAGCCACTATATTTTTGATCCCTAATCAGGGTATGATTTGTCAAGAGAGCTACTGATTAGGCGCCTCGTTTCGATTGATCACCGAGGGACGCCAAGAACCACATTGGCAGCTAGGAACTGTCTCTGCAGCCCCTGTACTAGGCTCTGCCGTACACGTAGCCCGCGGCGTACAGGATGAGCCTGTCGTACCTCCCCGGGATGAGGGGTGAGACGCCGTATATGTGTCCGAGGTTTCCAAGCACAACTGAGACCCTGACAAGGTTGATCATCCAGAGCCCGGACAGCGGGAAGCTGAGCACCAGAACATGGAGGCCCGGGTGTCTACCCAGGACAGCGTGTCCCAGGTACGCACAAAGACCTACAACACCCATTATGACGAGGTAGACCGCCATGCCAAGCCACGGCCCAAAGGTATCGACGATCGGCGCGACGACGATGTTTGCCTCCTCTACGTGCTCGAACATGGTCAACCCCATGAGGGTCGAGGCCGCGTCTAGGACGGAGAACAACGCGTGAACCAGTAACGCTTGAGCCATCCGCCGTCTTAGGCAGGCGTCACCTGACATCAGGCTGCAAATGGCTCTATTCGTATTTAATTAATTGAATGTAAACCTGATCCATTTACAGCTCAAAGGTTGGACGAGCCTAGACATTAGACGACAGCCGTAGAGCCGTTACAGCTTGTGGACTACGGTTTCAGTCTCCGCCTGGGCCTTGGTTAAGGGTCTTGCCCATGAGGAGGACGTCGTAGAGCCCACCGTCCTGGCTCTTGTATGCTTCCACCCTCCGCCCCTCCACGTTGAACCCGAACTTCCTGAAGAGGTGCACCGCCGTCTCGTTGTCGGCCACCACCTCCAAGTTTATCCTGTGGAGGCTATGCTCGTTCGCCGCGTTGAGCAGCATAACCATCAGCGCCGTGCCCAGCCCCGCGCCCTGGTAGTCCTGATGGATGTAGATGTTGAGGTCCCCGGTCCCCGCGAGGCGGGGGTGAGTGAACTTATGGACGGACGCGTAGCCAACTATGCCGCCGCCGTGGACGGCGACAAGGGATATCAGGTTAGGCAGGTTACCGATCCATCGGTCTATGGTCTCCTCGGTGTAGGGGGCCATGCTCCACCTGAGGGCGTCGTCGCTCATGGACTGGTACATACCGTGGAGGCCTTCCCTGTCTGACTCCTCCAGCGGCCGGATGTGGACGCGTCTATCGTCCCTCAGCGTAACAGTTCTCTCCATCGGTCAATAATACGATTAGTATCAGTATAATCTTTTTGAGTAACCTTCGTTGCGCAGCCGGGCGTCTGAGATACTGGAATATCTTTTCCGGGTCGTTCCAGCGGGTTCCTAAATATATGCCATGAACATTGGTGAGCCAAGGTGAAAACATGAAAAAGACAGGAATCAAGAGTTCGGCACTTATCCTCGCGGCGCTCACGCTGGCGTCCATGACCTTCACGTGGGCTCAGGCGCAGCCGGAGGACTATCAGCTTCCCCGCCCAGGCTTCTCGCCGGGGCACCCCCTGTACGGGGTGGAGCTGTTCATAGAGGAAAACGTCGAGGTCCCGCTGGCCCGCCTCACCCGGGGAAGGGTGGGCGCGGCGGAGAAACGGCTGAGGCTCTCAGAGGAGAGGCTGGCGGAGATCGAGGCTGTGTGCAACAGAACGGACGCGGCCACCCTCGAGAGGCTCAGGCTCCGGTACGAGCTCCAGATGAACAAGACTCTGGCGCTGGTAAACGCCACCGACTCCCTCGACTTGGAGACGTCGATAGCGGAGCGGGCCATGAACCACGTGAGGGTGCTTGCCCAGCTGAGGGCGCGTGTCCCGGAGGAGGCGAGGCAGGGCATAGACAGGGCGGTCCAGAGCAGCGTCAACTCGTTCGCCACCCACATGAGGAGGATGGCGTATAGGGTCCAGCAGGTGGAGAGCCAGGGAGGCAACTCCACAGAACTCACAGAGGACATGGAGGGTCTCAGGACCATGGTGCAGGAGCGGCTGATGGAGGTAAACCGGGTGAGGATGAGGAACCCCACCCCCGGCTTCAGCGCTGACATCCAGATGCCCCCGGACCCGCTGGAAGCAGGAAACAGGAAACAGCGTGGAGCCCCCTAGAGCTTTTAACTTTTTTTCTACCATTAAAGAGGATAGAAATGGGAACCTGGGTAGTGACGCTCTTCCCAGTTGGGCAGCTCAACCTGCCGGTTTCTTTTTAATACACCGAGACGCTGTGGGTTTCGGTGAAACGTTTGATAATCGACTTCCATAACCACTTCTACCCAGGCGCATACATAGATGAGCTGAAACGGGAGAAAGGCTACGCCTCGGTCTCCACGGACCCCCAGGGCAGGCTCCTCATCCACTACACCGGCGACTACAACGTCGTCGTGGGGCCCCACATCGACATAGAGCACAGACTCAGGGACATGGACAGGACCGGCATAGACATGCAGGTGCTCACCCTGACCACGCCAGGCGTGGAGCGGGAGGCCCCCGAGAGAGGCGTCAAGCTAGCCAGGCTCACCAACGACGGGTTCGCCGAGATAATCGACGATCACCCAGACAGGTTCACCGCCCTCGCCACCCTGCCCCTCCAGGACCCAGACGCCGCCGTCGAGGAGCTGGAGAGGGCGGTCACCGAGCTGGGGCTCAGGGGCGCCATGCTGCTCAGCAACGTCAACGGCAAGCCTCTCGACGCCGAGGAGTTCGGGCCCGTGCTGGAGAAGGCGGTGAAGCTGGACGTTCCCCTCTACATACACCCCACCTCGCCCATTAACGACAAGTGGATGAACGACTACAGGCTCGTCCCCATCATGGGCTTCGGCGTGGACACGAGCCTCGCGGTACTCCGGCTGGTGTTCAGCGGAGCCCTGAAGAGAAACCCAAGGCTCAAGCTGGTTGCCAGCCACGTGGGCGGGGTCTTCCCGTTCCTCAGGGGCCGCATAGAGACAGGGTTCAACGCGTACCCCGAGTGCAAGCTCCACATCAAGGAGCCGCCCAGCACCTACCTGCGGAAGGTCTGGATGGACAGCATAATATACGACAACGACGTGCTGATGTCGGCGCTGGCCTTCAGCGGAGCCGAGAAGATGATGCTGGGCACGGACCACCCGCACCAGATAGGGGACATAGAGAAGGCCGTCTCCCGAGTCAAGGAGCTGGACATTAGCTCGGAGGAGAAGGAGCTCATACTCGGAGAAAACGCGGCGAAGCTCCTAAAGTTATAGCTTTTATGAGAATGGGGTCAGCTGGGGTCTGTGACCCTCCCCATGAACATTATCAAGCCCGTGTCTACGTCTCTTATGAGGAACATGAAGGGGCGGTCTGCCCGGAACGTCTTATGAGGGGGAGCCGCAGCAGAGAGCTTTATCGATACCCCCGTCGCGGCCGCCGCCTCGGTGCCCTTCTCGTTCACCTCTATGAACGCCTGGTGTATCACCATATCTATGAACAGCTGGTCCTCTGCGTTCATCCCGCTGAAGTCGGCTGCCCCGGTGAACGCCGTGGGCATGCCCATCTCAGCCAGGTCCTCCATCATGAAGTACTTTGTCTCGAAGGTGAACCTCGGCAGCTGGACGTTCACATCGGTCGCATCCATCAATCCAATCCATTCACCGAGGTTCTCCGCCGAGAGCTGAGCCTCAACCTCGCCCATGGAGCCCTCCCCAGGCAGCAGTATTAGCATGGAGACATCCTCGCCGGTGTAGGGCAGCTCCAGTATCTGAAACTCATCCGTCTCAGCGTAGTTGAACGTCTCGCCCCTCAGCCTCATCATATCCACCGTGACCGTGTTGGTCGGCGAAACGTGGAACTCCTCCTCGCCGGTGGCCTCCTCGTCGAACTCCATGAGCCAGTCTCCCTTGAAGTAGATGGCGTTCGTCAGCACCAGCCGTACGGCGGAGTCTATGGAGCCGCTGGGGAAAAGGTCCTTGATCCTGTCGTTGGTCCGCTCCTCGACCCACTCGTTAATGATGACTCGACTATTGTCGGGCTCTGCTACGAAGTCCAGGGCGTTGACGTCCCCGCCGTAGTACCCTACGATGGCGTCGACGTAGTCCTCCACCACGGGGTAGCCCTGCTGAACCCACAGCGCGTTCACGGTGTGGAGCGCGTACTCGCGATCCTCGTCGTTCAACGTGTTGTATATGCTTGCGACCGAGGGAAGCCGATCAGAGGAGTCCTCCAGGAAGCCGAACACCGCCTCCATCTCGTCCGCGGTCTCGCCCCGGGCGCCCTCGTATGTCATGGAGAGGGCCGTCGAGATGCTGTAAGGCGAGAACAGAATGTTCCCGTCGTCGGCGCTGTACCCATGGTAGAGGTCGAAGGCGAAGCCGTTGTAACCGCTCACGGTCGCCTCGACCATCGAGGCCGTGGCTCCGCTGTCGTCCAGCACGGGGACGTCCTCCCTCGCCGTGGTCCCTGATAGCCAATCGGACAAGGCGGGTAGCTGGGAGCCCACCACAACGGCGGCCAGAAGAGCGCCCACGATCCAATACAGTTTCCCGCGGTTACCTGTTCTCGACATCCCATTCACTGTGATACACTATCCTGAGCATCTAGATAATCCCACGGATTAGAACACCCGTTTCAAAGCGTCGAACAAAGTCTGCCACCCCTAAGAGGCTCCCGTGAAGTGGCTTCATGGGCAATACTGGAGCTTGAGGCAAGTTCTTGGTCATACTCGGTATATCTTCATCGAGCCTTCGTGGGTCACCCTCATGTCGATGAAGCTCCATCGGCACTAAAATATGGTTGAAACGCTCCCCCAAAGGAAAGAACGGCTCCGGTGCATTACCAGACCCCTGCTCCATAAATTCTTTTTAAACTGAATCTTCAGAGGCAGGCGGAGGAAGCGGACGTGTCCACGGAGATCTAGTGATGGATGTTACTTTCAACCTTATTATGTTGATTTCTGCCGGCGTCGCTTTCGTCATGGCCATTCTGGTTTGGCTGAGGTACAGGATGCCCGGGTCCAGCGTGGGCGGCTTCCTCGTAGACCTGGGCTGCATATGGAGCCTGACATACCTCATCCAGATCATAAGCGATACGCAGGCCGACATAGAGTTGTGGTACTCCATCCAGACCGCTTTCTCCTTCCTCGTCGCTCCCATGTTCATGATATATCTGGCGAGGTACTTCGAGGTCGACGAGAAGACGACAAAGAGAGCCGCACCCGTCATCGCCCCCTCGCTGTTGTTCGCGGGACTCTCGGTCACCAACGAAAGGCACGGCCTCATGTGGAGCAACCCGGTGATAACCTTGCACAACCAGGTGGTTGTGGAGCACAGCGTCCTCGGCGTCATAGCGATACTGCACCTTTACATCCTCATGGTGGCCGCGACATACCTCTTCGTGCACATGATAGCATCGAAGAGGAAGCTCTACAAGACGAGGGCCGTGACGTTCCTACTCGCAATAGCCGTTTTCGCGGCCACATACGCCTTGTCTGTGTTCGGCTACTTCCCCAACCAGCGGAACATGACCCCGCTCATATTCAACGTACTGAGCAGCGTCATCTCCCTCGTGAACCCCGAGAACCTGTACAAGATCGACGTGCTCCCGCTGGCCTACGAGTCCATCATAGGTGAGATGCACGAAGCCGCCATAATAGCCGACCACGAATACAAGATAATCACGTTGAACGAGGCAGCCAAGAAGCTCACCGGGTTCAGTGACGTCAAGTTCCTGGACATGAAGCTGTGGGACATACTGCCAGACATCTTCTACGTCAAGAGCAAGAGGCTCATCGAGGAAAAGACGGGCATAGAGTACATGGATCGGGTGTACGACCTTAGGATCACGAGCCTAGTCGACGACTGGGGCCAGGAGAAGACGCGCATCTTAGTTATCAGGGACATGACGGACGTGATGGAGTACTCCAAGAGGCTTGAGAGGATAGTTGAGGAGAAGACGAAGGAGCTTAGGGACGCGGAGAGGCTCGTCATCATTGGGGAGACCACCATGATGGTGGGCCACGACCTCAGGAACCCGCTGCAGGTGCTCAAGGGTTTGAGCTACGGCCTCAAGAAGAGGCACGCCGACAAGCCCGAGGCCCTGGAAGCGTTCGATAAGATAGACAAGAGCATCTTCTACATGGACAAGATCGTCTCGGACCTGCAGGCGTTCGGGAAGAAGAGGGAGGCCGACGCCAGGATGTACCCACTCAGGGGTCTTATGAACAACGCGTTGAGCCAGATCGAGGTCCCCGGAGACGTCGAGATAGTGATGGAGTTCCCGGAAGACTTCATGGTGGCGGTGGACTGGTACATGATACAACGGCTGTTCATCAACCTGCTCCTGAACGCCGTCCAGGCGATGCCCGACGGAGGCAAACTCTATGTGAAGGCCCACAGGGAAGAAGACTCCCACGTCATAATGATAGGGGACACGGGGGTCGGCATACCCGAGGAGGACGTCGAGAACCTGTTCAAGCCCCTGTTCACGACTAAGGCGAAGGGGACGGGGCTGGGGCTGGCGGTATGCAAGAAGATAGTGGATGCCCACAACGGCTCCATCGAGGTCGAGTCCAAGGTGGGGAAGGGCACCATATTCACGGTTACTCTGCCGGCGTACACGTCCGTGACTGCACCTGAGAACCCATTGGTCGACATGGTTGTCGAGAGAGGCAGCTAGCTGCCCTGTTTCACTAAGCCGGGTAGGGGTACATGAGCTGCTCCGCGTGCAGCGGATCGGTTTGCAGAGTCTTGACCAGGTTTAACAGCCTCTCGGGGTTCACCGGCTTGAGGAAAACGCCGTACACGCCGCAGTTGAGCCTGTTGATCACGTCGACTACCTCTAGGTGGCCTGAGACGAATATGATCTTCAGCTTCTGGTCGATCTCGTTCAGAGTCTCTGCGAGCCTGTCTCCCCTCGTCTCAGGGAGCACATAATCCATGATGGCCAGCTGTACCTCGTTGTCTCTCATGACCCGAACCGCCTCGTCCGCGTCGTTGGCCGAGTAGACCAGAAAGCCTTCGTCCTCTAGTATTGATTTGAAGCAGCACACGATGTCGTTGTCGTCGTCGACCAGGAGGATGCGGTCCATCACCAATGTTGGTTCTATGGTCGCCTTAATTGACCGTGTTTAAATGGAATATGGTAAACCGTTCTATCATGTACTGCCGAATGTTTGGGCCCATCATTGAGCAGTATAATCACTCTTCGTCTTGGGCGTCTCCCGTCAAGGCCAGGTAGCCGTTGATGAGGCCCACAGATCTCTCGATGCCCTTATCGACCAGAGACAGCATCTCCGTGGGAGGCTCCATCCTGTGCCTGGCCACGTGTATAGCCATCTTCATGCTGTAGAGGTTGTAGCGGAGGGACTTGAAGGAGTCGAGGAGCTTGTACAGGAACCCGTCGACTATCCTCTGCTCCTCCGCGGACTCTCTCTGGAGGCGGAAGAGCACGTAGCTGAAGCCTAGGTAGCTCGCCGCTATGACTAGATCGGTCCATAGCGAGATCGGTCTTAGGTTTAACCTCACGACCTTGATGGGGTCCTTGTTCCCGTAGATGAAGAAGTAGTCCACGACCATGTCGAGCAGGATTACCAGGAAGCTGGCCGCTAGGCCCAAGGCAAACAACATGTACGGCGATCTTCTCTGGCGGAGCATCGGTTCTTCTCAGATGCACGCCGTTTTAAAGTATATGAAGAATTGTATCATGAAAAAAATGATCACGATATGCGTAGCTCCTGGCTACATACAGATTATAATAAACGGTTCATGAAGCGGAGAATACAGCGGACATGGACATAGTTGGTGCTATCATCGACCTGTATTTTCGGGTTATGGAGTCGCTGAACGTCAGGAACGTCAGCGTAGCTATACTTGTGCTGATCATAGGGATAGAGTTCATAGAGTTCTTCACCGAGGAGGAGACTGAGAATCTCGAAGAGAGGAAGAGGCCGAGGAAGAAGCCTGACGTTAAGAAATTACTCGGTCTGGGCCGAGATAGAAAGGGTGTGCTGATAATGGCAGATGAAAGAGGCGTCAGCGGCGTTCCTGAAGGCGTTAAGGAAAATGGCCTCCCAACTCGGGCACGGAGTCCCAGCCTGAAGTCGCTTGGCTTCTCGTCTGAGGAAGAGGCGGAGGTCATCGGGTCCAGGACCTACACCATCAGAACGGTGTTGGAAGGAAACCACATCTACTTGGAGAAGGTGGAGGGGTGACGCGGCTGATGATCGACGGCTGTTATGGATTAAGTCAACATAATCTAAATATGAATTAAGGGGCCCCGGAAAACTCATGGCGGATGGAAGCAGCCGATACCATGACAGGCTAATGTTGCTGTCGAAGGTCAAGAAGCTATGCCTCTGCTTCCTTCCGTTGTTCCTGGGGTACCTGTTCCTACAGAATACGTTGAACATCGAGGAGCCCCTAGCCGTGTCCACGGGCAAGAGCATGGAGCCTAAAATCCGTGAGGGAGACATTCTGGTGTTCAGGGGGGTGACGCCGGAGGAGATCGAGGTCGGGGACGTGATCCTGTTTGAGGTGCCGGAGGAGATGGGCGAGCTACTGCCGCCCAGGATCACCCACCGCGTGATAGAGATAAGGTGGGAGAACGGCGAACTTTTCTTCAGGACCAAGGGAGACAACGCGCCGCTGGACACTTACGAGATCCCTGCGGGTAACGTTGTCGGCCTAAACGTGGCAGTCATCCCCTTCGTGGGGCTACCTCTGTTGTACGCGCAGAGGCCCATTGGGATGATTGTGATACTGTTCCTGGTGGTGGCTCCGCAGTTCAGGGGGTACGAGAGATAGATATCCTGAGGATAGACCAAGGGGACCTCGAGGACCTCCGCTGCTTCATATCTTACATCAGGGAGAACAACATGAGGATCGACGAGGTCAACGACATGATCTACTACCTCGCCGAGAAGTACGAGTTCAACCCCCTCAAGTATAAGATCAACCTTTTGACGGGAATAGTGACCCCGAAGGATCTGGACTATCAACTGGATTCGGAGATCATGGAAGAACCGTCCGAGGTCGAGACGGTCGAAGCCCATCTGGGGAGGGAGGCAAAGCCGGCTATGACCGTCGATGAAATCATCGTCGATGAACTTCCCAGACGGGTGGTTGAGATAGAGGACAGCGTTGACGGTATAAGGACCTACAGGATCTACGCCGATGAGATGAAGGCGGAGTACATGGCCGTCGAGAAAGGCGGTGAGGAAGCGGCTGAGCAGGCTGACCCCGAGGAGAGCTTGGAGCAGCTGGACACGTGGATAAACCGTAACCGGTTGTCTTACCTTGAGGCCCGCAAGATGGTGTCCTCGTTGGAGCTGAAGAATAAGATCAGGGAGGTTGCACCCGGCTCAGCCGAAGTCATGGACTCGGCTTTGTTGAACGAGTTCGATGGCTGGATAAGGCGTCGTGGGTTGAACTACTTCAGCGTCAGGATGATGATAGCCCGGCTCGGTCAAGAAGAGGAACGGGCTAGAATGGAGAAAGCCATAGCTAGATAGATCGTGAATCCATAGAGTTTATCTAAAAAGCGATGAAAATTTAATTAAAATCGAATCTAAAGGCAGTATGGATTATTACATTTCTGTTACTGCTTTATAATCCATAGTCCTTTTTATCGCAGTTTTTTTCATAGGTGGGAGGAGAATGAAGAAAAGAGGTAGAATAGGCGATTTCTTCAACAGGAAAAGCATAAAACTTGGGCTTCTGCTCATATCGGCTCTTCTCATAGCCACGACAAGCACAAACGTGTACTACGGATTGCTACAGGAACAGAGCATCGGGGTCGTCGAGGCGAAGGTGCACTTCACCGCTGGAGACGACTCCACCGCCGCAGGCTACACCCCTGGCTTGAACGAGACCTACTGTAGGCTGTCGCTGAACGCGTATGCCAACGTGACGCTGTACTATGAACAGGCAGTTAACATAACCAACACCGACGGCGCGGCGCATGACATACGTCTCAGGCACGTAGCCATCGGCCCAGCCACCGGCACCGAAAGCGTCGGCAACTTCACTCAGATAGACTTCAAGCTGGTCGACAAGGCCGGCGTAGTACAGAGAACACTGACCTACACCACCACTGGAGACAACTGGAACCTTCCGCCAACCACGGCGTACTCAACATTGCCAGCGTCCACCGACTGGACCATGCAGATCGAGACGCATGCAGCGCCGGGAGCCAATCTGGTGAACTGTTGGATAGA
>Ga0272442_10012043_pt1 | contig 10491 bp, 9 predicted proteins | sample SSMForm2O_FD_200262 | JGI IMG/M metagenome (GOLD analysis project Ga0272442, IMG submission 200262) | Marine sediment archaeal communities from Little Sippewissett salt marsh, Falmouth, MA, United States - SSM-Form-2O | ecosystem: Environmental > Aquatic > Marine > Wetlands > Sediment ... | reverse complement strand
ATACCCGTCGAAACGCTTCAATCGCTTTTTTGTATTTCCCATTGTGATAATACTCGTACCCTCTCTGGTAGAGCCCTTCCGGTGTTGCCGTGCCGATGGAGCCCTTACTCCACCATCCGCACCCGGACATAATCATGATCACGACCAGGACGATAATGAGTTTCGTATAAAAATACCGCACGCTTAAATTTTCCTTTTGTAGTCTTTGCCGTGGTTAAACTACTGAACAAGGGTGATGGCTTCGTAAAGTCCGCCAGCTGCGTTACGCTGCATCCTCTTACCATGGCGCGTCCACAGACGTATATGAAACTCACCGTTCACAATGTTTCAGCGCAGTGAAGGGTGCAAGTCGAATGCACCCACGCTAGCACAACAGCGCATCGGGATACGCCTCATTTCGCAGGATTTAAGTGCCTTGCATGTAACGTGTTTTGCCGTGCCATCCGAAATGTGACTTTGCGCAACTCTGTCAAGGATACTTATAAGACTTTTTTAATGAACTCCTCCAGCCGTTCCTTGGGTGCCAGGCCTATCAGCGTATCCTTCATTTCCCCATCCTTGAAGAGCAGAAGGGTCGGGATACTGCGTACGCCATAACTCGACGCTGTGCCGGGACTCTCGTCCACGTTCAGCTTTGCAACCTTGATCTTGTCTTTGTATTGTTCGGCAAGTTCCGCAACGATGGGGGCAATCGCATTACACGGTCCGCACCACGGAGCCCACAGGTCTACAAGAGCCGGAAGATCCGACTTAATGATTTCTTCTTCAAACGTATCGTCGTCGACATGCACTAAGATGTCTTCTGCGCTCATTAGATTCTCCTTTATGTCTGCCATTTCCATATAACCTAGTCACTTTCTCACAGATTGTCAAACACTGTCAAACACTATTTAATAAGTCTTTTGACAGGTACTCAGGAATCTGATAGTAGTCTTGACGAGACCAATCGGGGGGACACGCAAATATGCTGGGAATTATCTCCGGGACCATCTTTTTGCATGGTAAGGGTGTCTTTAAGAACCTCAGGGAAAAGGAAATCACCACGGAATATGGCAACAGCCTGGTCGTCGCATCTTCAGACCTTGTCCTCATACCCCGACATGGAATTGACCCCGAGAATTACATTCTCCCTCACCGGATCAACCATCAGGCAAATATGAAAGCCCTTCAAGACCTGGGCGTGAATGAAGTGATCAGCGTCAACTCCACCGGTTCATTAAAACCACATATCGAGCCGGGTATGCTCGTGGTTCCCGACGATTTCATCAAGATCTCCGAGGGACCGACTATCTTCACAAATGAAATCGCACACACGACACCTACCATCGACACCATCTTACGGCAAAAATGGATTAGTGCAGCTGCTGAATGCGGAATCAATGTGATTGACGGAGGCATCTACTGGCAAACCGCAGGACCGCGATTCGAATCCAGGGCGGAAATTGCCATGATGTCGCAGTTTGCCGATATTGTAGGCATGACGATGGCATCCGAGGCCATCATTGCCGGCGAACTGGACCTGCCGTATGCCTCTCTTTGTTCCATCGATAATTTCGCCCACGGAATCGTGGAGAAACAGCTGACTATGGAAAAGGTCATCCGATATGCACGGAAAAATGCTGCGGCGATATTAAAAATCGTGAGCAAATATATAGAAAGGATGGAGACATGAAGTTTTCGCAGAAAGGAGATCAAGGAGAAACCAGTCTGTTGGGTGGACAGCGAATCCCGAAGTTTGACTTGAGGCCGGAAACTTATGGCGTTCTCGATGAAGCAAGTTCGGCCCTCGGTGTCGTCAAAGCAGGAACACAGAACCGGAAAATCAAGGATATCATTTTTGATGTACAGAAAGATCTGCTCATCATGGGGGCAGAGCTTTCGACCCTGCCTGACGACATGGCGAAACTTGCCCGTACCATTACCGAAGGGGATGCTGACCGTCTTGAGCAGATCATCGCAGATCTTCAAAAAGACTTTACCATGAAAAGAGAGTTTATTTACCCGGGTGAAACCGTCATCTCCGCTCAGATCGATGTCGCCAGAACGATTATAAGGAGAGCGGAACGCAAGGCGGCTCTCCTTAAGAAAGAGGGCATCATCACAAACCCCATGATCAATAAATACCTGAACAGATGCGCCGATATGCTCTTCACCCTCGCCAGATATGAAGAGGTTAAAGGTGATGGGTAATTGCTAGAAAGAACCTAACTGGCACCGTACTATTTTTATCATCAACTTTTCGCATGCGGCAGAAACGTTCATCTTGGGAATGCCGAACCTTTCGGCAATTTCCCAAGATGCAGCGCAGGACAAACGCCCTGACTGCAATGCACCCCGGATCGCATCTTCCAGTTCTTGCGATACCTCGTCAGCCGCTTCGACAATTCCCTTTTTTTGACCATACCCAAAAAGGCCGAGCTGGCAGCGGCTTATACGCGCCTCGAGAAGATCAATCGTCACTCCTACCTCGGCGGGCGTGACGTGTAATTGCCTTGAAACCTTATGCGCCGCAGCACATGAAACCTTCTCTTCGGTTATCTCGGGTTTCAATGCGTCAGCGATTTCCTGATTTAATTCTGTCTCCGGTGGATGTTTGGCAGCGTAGTGCCCTGCATCTTCATGTGCCATGTTGTTACCTCGTCGAACATATTTATTCTAAAATAAAGCCGCCGGAACAAATGTCAAATCCGACGGCGAAACATTCACCCGCCACCGTCTACCCGGACCTGCGTCATTGCGATATACACACACAGTGCATTGCGCGGACCGCATCTGGAGTGATTCTCTCTCAGCATAGCTGAAAGCCTCAGGTACCCCCCCCAAAGGGGGCAAAAAGAAATTTATGACCTAAATCCGCAATTCAAAGCACGCAATCCGAGACAAATTCTAATAACCAAAATTCGAAATCATAAAAATTGACCACGCCCATGACATCAAGAAACAAACCCTATCGGAATAATGCGGGAACTTGATAATGTGTTTTGGTCATTTATCACACCTGCCGGAACCTGAAGGTGTGCGAGATGCCTGTGGTATCCGATCGTCAGTACTTCATGTAATGAAACGGCTCTATCTCCTGCAGTGCGCTGGCATTCAGTGTTTCGAATTTATGAAGTTTCAAGAGCTCCTGCGCCTTTTCTACCTGGTCCACATCGATGACAAATATGGCGTTTTTCCAGCTTTCAATGACAAACCCGTAGGCGTTTTCTATGTTGACCTCTTCCTCGGCGAGCAGTTGAATCAATTTATCGAGCCCCCCCGGTTTGTCCTCAATCAAGACGGCAATGACCGGTTTCAGACTGGCAGTCAGTCCCTCGTTCGTCAATACGGTATGTGCCCGCCTGGGATCATCAACTAGGATATTGATGACACCGAATACGTCCGACGTCGAAATTGTAATGGCCCGGATATTGATTTTCTCTCTTCCCAGAATACCGGTAATTTTTGCAAGACGTCCCGGTTTATTCTCGGCAAATACAGACAATTGATATGCGATCATTTTACCGTCTCCCGTCGTGTAATAGTGTCTCGTTACTGCCTTGTCCTGTTGTCAACAACACGTGTCGATTCTCCGTCCGGATGAATTATGGTATGCGGCTCGACAAGTTCCACTTTGGGGGTAATCAGAATGTCGCTTTTCAGTTCAGCAACAATCCGCCGTCGTAAATTTTCGAGCTGTTGCAGATCACCGGTAAAGAATTCCTTCTCAACCTCAATTTTGACATGCATAATGTCATCATATCCCTCACGCTCGAGAATAATCATGAAATTCTTACCGACACCGGGTATACCCGTCAGCTTGTTTTCAATCTGGATAGGAAATATATTGACGCCCTTGATAATCATCATATCATCGGTACGCCCCCGTATGCGTTCCAGGCGCCTATGGGTCCTTCCACAGCGACAGGGCTCGGGAATTACCCTTGTTAAATCCCCGGTCCGGTATCTCAACAGCGGCATGCCCGTTCTCACGAGAGTTGTTATGACCAGCTCACCTTCCGTACCATCGCGCACCGGTACCATTGTCACAGGATCGATCAGTTCCACCAGGAAGTGATCTTCCCAGATATGCATACCCTGTTGTACTTCACACTCGAAGGCTACTCCCGGACCGTTTATCTCTGAGAGCCCGTAGGAATTGTACGCCCTTGCACCGAAGAAAGCCTCAATTTTGCGTCGGGTTTCTTCCGTGTGCAGCTCTCCTCCCAGATACACCGTTTTCAGCTTCGTGTCGGTCTTCGGATCCAACCCAAGCTCGTCAAAAACCCCGCATAGATGCAGGGCATAGCTCGGAATCACATGGATGGCCGTAGTTCCGAAATCACGCATGAACTGAATCTGGCGCCTGCTGTTGCCGGCCCCGGCCGGTATCACTAAAGCCCCCAGTTTTTCCGCACCGTAATGAAATCCAAACCCCCCGGTAAAGAGGCCGTAGGACATCATGTTCTGAAAGACATCTCCCTTTCGCATACCGGTCATGTAGAGGGAGCGAGCAACGCTATCCGCCCAGGTCTCAATATCTCCCGCTGTATGAAAGATCACCGTCGCCATGCCCGTGGTCCCCGACGAGGAGTGCAATCTCACCAGTTCATCTTTCGGAACTGCCACAAACCCGTAAGGCCAGTTCTCCCTCAGGTCCTCTCTGGTGGTAAAGGGAAGATCGGCAATCGCCTGAAGTGAGGAAATGGATTCAGGCGGCACATTGCGTTCCCTGAAAAGCGCGCCATAGTATTGAGAGGATGATGCCTGTACGCACGTCTTCTGCAGTCTTGATCGCTGCAGTTCTTCAAGCCTCCCCCGCGGGATTGTCTCAATATCTGCATCCCAGTACATGTTCCTAAACCCTCCGGTATGTCATGTTAGGCGAAGTATAACAGGTCGATAGAATATATCAAGAGCATAAATTCGGCACCATTCCCACGCGTCGGCACTTTCTCGGGTGACCCACATGTATATGCATCGAAAATCACGGGGTCACTCTACCCATTACAGAGGCTCAATTTTCGGATGGCAGTGTATAAGTCTGCCTAACCGCGGCACAGTAGTCCTTAAAAATCAATTATCACGGATGCACCACCTCTGGCCGTAGTCCCGGACAGGTATTACCGATCCGGGGAAAATATAATAATAAAATGGAAAAAACGCGAATATCGAAATTCGAAACACATCAGCAAGTCCCTCGCATTATTCCGATAGGGTTTGTTTCGTGATATCATGAGCGTGGTATGCGGTTTATGATTTCGAATTTTGGTTATTAAACTTTGTCTCGAATTTCGTGCTTTGAATTTTGGATTTAGGTCATAAGGTTCTTTTTGCCCATTTGAGGGGACTACCCGAGACCTCCAGCCATGCTGGAGGCGAATCACGATCACGGGGCGTGGCACCCGGCCGGGCAACGAGAGTCACGTATATGGCGGAGACTCGACGAAGCCGCTCCCTTTGGTATTGTGTTATGATACAAAATATTCTACATACAGCGGTACGAACATTGGAGAGGTACGCTACCCCATGTCACGCTTCACACAAAAAAGCACCATTGTCATTACCTGTCCCAAGGGAATTGGTCCCTATCTGAAGAAAGAGGTATTGGCCCTCGGGTTTCCCGACGTTTTTGAACTGACGGCCGGAGTTGAAACCGCCGGCACTCTCGAAGATGCGATGACGCTCAATCTCTCGCTGCGCACTGCCCACAGGGTACTGTATCTTGTTGCAGCATTCGATGCGCACACTCCGGATGATCTTTATGATCAAACCGCACGGCTTCCGTGGGAAGACTATATTGCAACAGACGGTTATATCTCGGTCACCTCATCCGTCGATACCCACACCGTGCGTGATCCGCGCTTTGTCAACCTCAGATGCAAGGATGCCATTGCAGATCGTTTCATGGAAATTTTCGGGGTTCGACCGGATTCGGGTCCCAATCGGCACAGAACGGTGCTCCACATCTTCTGGCAGAATTCTCATTGTCGTATCTACATTGACTCGTCCGGGGAACCGCTTGCGCGGCACGGGTACCGGAAAATCTCATTGAAGGCACCTATGCAGGAAACCCTGGCAGCGGCAACGATACTCGCCACCGGCTGGAATGGCGATGGGCATTTTATCAATCCCATGTGCGGCAGTGGGACCCTTGCAATCGAGGCAGCGTTGATTGCCGTTCAGAAAGTGCCGGGACTGCTGCGAACCAATTTCGGATTTATGCATGTAAAGGGATTCGATGCCCTCGCATGGAAAAACCTGCGCAGAGAAGCCCGAATGCGAACAAAAAAAAGTATGGAGTGGAAAATTATTGCATCCGACATCAAGCATGACGCGATACACGCCGCAAAAAAGAATGCCATGACGGCCGGTGTCGCGCACCTGATTGATTTTTACACGTGCGATTTTTCAAAGACACCTGTTCCGTCGGACCATGGCGTTATCGTGCTCAACCCCGAATATGGTGAACGTCTGGGACAGATCACGCACCTGAAGGATACGTACCGGGCAATCGGAGATTTCTTTAAACAGAAATGTACCGGCTACCGGGGATTTATTTTTACCGGCAACCTCACCCTGGCAAAACATGTCGGACTTCGAACGACACGGCGGCAACCTTTCTTCAACAGTAATATCGAATGCAGACTCCTCGAATATGACCTGTATCCGGGAAGCAGAAAGACGAAACATCCGGCTTGATTTTTTTGACCGTCACACACAGCCATATCCTGTACCCGCGGCATCGATCCCTCATGGCGGTTCCTCCGATCCGGAGCCACCCCATACGGTAACAGCGTCCGTGACGATTCCACAGCGCAACATACGCCCCTGACTGTCACGAGCCCCTGGTGCCTTCACAAACCGGGCGGGAGCAATCCACCCGAACGGACGCTCGATCAAAAGTATTTTTGAGGCCTTGACAATGGACGTTCCATAATTAATCTATATTCGGCTGGTCCTGTATGTGAATATCACGATGCGGGATTACAGTATTTTTTTAATATGCAGGCGTTCCTTCGCATGGTAAGGTTCCGTCTGTTCACAGACTTTTCCGGCAGCCTGTGACGGCGTTTCACTAAAATGTTCATCATCGACGAAAAGGAAATATCGGTGCGATCACATTCATTCGGGTGCAATTCAGATCAAAGAACCGACACGCCGTTATTAATGGATCTGGGGCTCAGAACAAAAAATCTCTATCTTCTCTCCGGCAGTGAGATGATGACCCGAATACTCGATCACGACCACCCGCATAAGATGGTCCAGGCCCTGTCGGAGGAAGATTTTTTCTGGCTTGTCAAGAAAGTAGGCGATGAAAACAGCCGTCTGCTCCTCAGGCTTGCATCATGGGAGCAGCGGCAGTACCTTCTCGATCTTGAGCTGTGGCAGAACGACCGGTTTACCTTTTCCGAAGCCCTGCTATGGATTAAGCGGCTGCAAGAAGCGGATGAACAGGGGCTTGGGAAATGGCTGCTGGGTGAGGGAGAATATTTTGCACGCCTTTTCTTTCTGGGAACCATCGAACTTATACAGAAGGAAGCGGAGGAGCCCCTCGATCTCCCACATGACTTTTTCACCTTCGATGGAACTGTTTACATACGGGTCATAGACCCCCGCTATAATGATCTCATACGAGCTATACTGCAAAGTCTCTACCGGGAGAACTTAATACGCACCACCGTGCTGCTCGAAGATCTGGCCGGTTCGATTGCCGCCGAACTCGAGGAAGAACTGTATCGCATCAGAAATGTTCGTATCGCAGAAAATGGATTTCTCCCGTTTGACGAGGCAGTGGCCGTCTATGCACCCTCAGACACAGAATCACTCACACGCACGGAGGTTTCACGACCAAGACCCGCCGCCACCAGCGGCAACGCAGGCACCATGGTTCCGGTCCTGCCGCTCTTCAACTCCGGTACGGGCACTGTGTTGGCCGAGGCTGTCGCAGGCATTGCCGATATTCGATTCCTCGACAGGATAAGGATTGAATTTGCCGGCCTGTGTAATAAACTTGCAGCGGCCGACGGCCTTTCGAACTTCGAACGTGACACGCTGGTTGATAAATGCCGCAAGGCGGCCGGGTACATCAACCTTGCGCTCGAAAAGACATCGGGCGGGTCCCCGGCAGGCGCACTCGAACGCCTGCAAGACAATTGCCTGGAAACCCTTTTCCGTGCCGGCTACGGCCTCGTGATGAAACTGAAGTGGCGCGCGGAATCATGGATCGAAAAGAGCTGGGGCCAGGATCATGGATTTGGAGAAGATTTCTGGGGTGAGCGCTGGGACATGACCCTCTCCGGTCTGCGCAGGAAAAGACCGCTGTATTACGCGGGGTCGCCGGAACATGAATACCGCAACTTCGAAAACCTGGCTGAATATGACACCGTGTCACGTACGCTTGGATATATTGAAACGCTTGATCTGCTTCTGCGTCACCTGGATTGCTGTCACACGGCCACTGCGGTCGCCATTTTCAGGGAACAGACAACCTTTCATCCCTTCATTTTTACGTTCTGGGCACGGCACGTGTTGGGGTTGCCACTGTCCTTCGCGGAGCTCTCGCCGGAAGATGCACACAAGTTTTTCACCTTCCTCAGGGAGGATGATGCGGATCCTCCGTACTCCATGCATACTGCCGAAAGAATGTTTTCAGAATATTTCACACATATCGCAGGACCTGACGATTTCCCTGATGGCTCAATACTCGGTGACGCACTTGCGGTGGTATGGCATGACTTTCATGACGAATATAAATGGCTCTCGGAAGAAATACCGGACGGGAAATTCGTTCGCTTCCTTTTTATCGAAGCGGGCGAGTAAGGCATCAGGCAGGAGGACAAAACTCCGGCACCCGCCACCTCACGGTATGCCTGCCGGCCGGCCTCACGCACGCCGGAGTACGACCGCCTCTCCGCCGGAAATTCCGTAATGCATACGCGGAATCACCCCCGGCAGGCGATTCTACTTGCGAACCGGATGCGACCTGGTATAGAATCGCCAGTGATGAACTCATTAAAACTCTTGAAGAAAAAGAGAAAGGACCCACTATGATTCGAACAGCGCACATCGATTGGCAGAAAAAGATGGTCTCCCCGGAAGATGTGCTCGACAAGATTAAACCCGGAATGAATATCTTTCTCGGCACCGGGGTTACCGAGCCCCGCACGCTGGTAAAGCACCTGATGGCATCGAACAAAATCAATCTGAACGATCTTGAACTTATCCAACTGTTAAGTCTCGGCGATGCGATACCCGTCGATGAGCGCTATTCCAGAAAATACAGGCTCAAGACCTTCTTTCCCGGATGGTCCGCCAGTGAGGCAATCACGGCCGGCAGGATGGACATCATTCCAAGCAGATACGCCCGCATTCCAAGACTTTTCAGAACCGGCGCAATCAGGGTGGATGCGGCATTCGTGCAGATTACCCCTCCTGATGAGGCCGGATTCTGCAGCCTCGGGCCGGCTGTCGATGTTGCAACGCTGGCCATGGAGCAGGCATCCCTGGTTGTCGGTGAAATTCACCGTGCCCTTCCACGCACCATGGGCGATACATTTGTCCATATCAGCGATTTTGACTATGTCATCGACGCCACGGAAGCACCGTTCTATTTTCCGCGCTGGCCCGACGTCGACGTCTTCGATAAGATTGCGGTACATATCACATCAACCATTGAAGACGGCAGCTGTATTTCCTTTTTTGTCGGTTCCATATTTGAAGCCCTGGGAAGACATCTCCAGCGAAAACGGCACCTGGGTGTGCACTCCCTCATAATGACCGATGCACTCATGGAGCTTATCCAGAGCGGTGCCGTGACAAACCGGCGCAAACGAAGTTTCAGGGGCAAAAGTCTCACCGCTTATGCCCAGGGATCGCAGGAACTCATGCGCTGGCTTGACGGTAATCCGCTCGTCGAATTTCAGGGCATCGATGTGGTGACTGACCCGCGAAGCATCGGGCTGAATGACCGGTTTATCGTGATCATACCGGCACGCAAGGCAGCCCTGACAGGGGGAATTGCCCTTCATGTCGGACGAGGCAATGTTATTGCAGGGCCGGGTGAAATTCAGGAATTATTTGCAGGCGCGTCATTATCCTATGGCGGCCGGACGATCTTTGCGCTACCCAGTCGCAATCTGGAGGGCAAGTCCAATATCCTGTTGTCAGTCGAAGACTTCCCGAATCAATTTTCGAACAGTGAGGCTCTCGACATGATCGCCACCGAATTCGGGGTGGCATATCTGTCCGGACACAGCGTACGTGAGCGGGCACTTGCGCTGATTGACATCGCCCATCCCGATGACCGAGGGGAACTCATCAGACAGGCCAAAGAGGCCAATATTATCTATCAGGATCAGATTTACCTCACCGATCCCGGTGCACTGTATCCTCACGATCTGGCGTGCACGCATACCTTCAGAGACAATGTCACGGTTCGGTTCCGGGCAATACGCCCGTCGGATGTGGATGCTATGCGGCGTCTCTTCTACCGCTTTTCCGACCAGGCCG
>Ga0272442_10012042_pt1 | contig 10492 bp, 11 predicted proteins | sample SSMForm2O_FD_200262 | JGI IMG/M metagenome (GOLD analysis project Ga0272442, IMG submission 200262) | Marine sediment archaeal communities from Little Sippewissett salt marsh, Falmouth, MA, United States - SSM-Form-2O | ecosystem: Environmental > Aquatic > Marine > Wetlands > Sediment ... | reverse complement strand
CAAGGTAATTCGCCGTGCAGGACGTCTGATGATCATCTGCCGAAATCCCAAGCACAAGCAGAGACAGGGTTAAAGGGAGAGAATGTATGGCTCGAATAGCCGGGGTGAACCTACCCAATGAAAAACGAATTGAGATAGGATTGACCTACATATACGGCATAGGTCGATCACGCGCCGCGGACATCCTCGAACAAACGGGGGTCTCACCGGACGTGCGCGTAAGAGACCTGACCGAGAAGGAAGTCGCAACCCTGAGGAGGGAAGTCGAGCAGCATCTCGTTGAAGGAGATCTGCGACGGCGTCTCTACGCCAACATTCAGCGATTGAAGGACATCAACGCCTATCGTGGGATTCGCCACAAGCGACGACTCCCCTGCCGGGGTCAGCGAACGCGGTCAAATGCGCGAACGTGGAAAGGACCGCGTCCCGCCAAGGCCGGGAAAAAGAGGTAGGAATGGCAAAGAAAATAAAACTAGAGCAAGCCCGGGTACACATTCATGCCACGTTTAACAACACCATCATCACGGTGACGGATCAGGGAGGAAATCCGATTGCATGGAAAAGCCCAGGGGTTGTCGGGTACAAAGGCTCTCGCAAAGGAACCCCCTATGCGGCACAGATAGCAGCCGAGTCCATCGTCCGTGAGATGAAGGACTTCGGTATTCGCTCCGTGTCCGTGACGGTCAAAGGGACCGGGTCGGGTAGACAATCGGTGGTTCAGACAATAAAGGGATCAGGAATACGCGTCGAAGATGTCAAAAACGTTACTCCGATTTCCCACAGCAGTAGTAAAGGCAGACGATAATGGGAAGAGACACAAAAGCCAAGTGTAGACAATGCCGGAGAGAAGGGGAGAAACTCTTCCTTAAGGGAGAGCGATGCTATACGAAAAGCTGCGCAATCACACGCCACAACGCTCCTCCAGGGGAACAACCGAAGAGGCGTCGTCCACGGAGGAGCCACTATCTACGCCACCTCCGAGAAAAACAGAAAGCACGTCGAATCTACGGCGTGAGAGAAGCACAATTTCGTAACTATGTGGCTCAGGCGAAACGTCGCAAGGGCGTTACGGGAAAGGCGTTGCTAATCCTGCTTGAACGACGATTCGATAACGCCCTTTATAGGGTCGGCTTTGCCTCCTCACGTGCACAGGCCCGCCAGTTGATTACGCACGGACACTTCCAGATCGGCAATCAGGGCACAAATGTGCCTTCTGTACTGCTGCGTGAGGGAGATGTTGTAGCAGTCAAGGAAAATCGCCGCGAGCGGATAAAGAGAATCTTGGAGTCAAATCAGGACCGCGAGACACCGAGCTGGCTGGAAAAGAACTTGGAGACGATGCAGTTCCAGGTAGTCGCGCCTCCCAACCTGGAAGAGACTGTGCAGACTATCGACACGAATCTGATTGTCGAGTTCTATTCCCGCTAGGAGGTAGCTATGGACGAGCTGGTCTTCCCGGCCAAGATCAAGGTCGAAGAACTCACCGAAACGCAGGGCAAGATCGTTATAGAGCCACTTGAACGGGGATTTGCCACGACACTGGGCAACAGCCTCCGGCGGGTGCTCCTGTCGGCAATCCCGGGGGCGGCGGTGGTCCGTGTGAATTTTGCCGGGAAATACCACGAGTACGACACCATCGAGGGGATTACGGAAGATGTGCTGGAGATGATCCTCAATTTCAAGGACATTGCCCTGCGCCTTCAGGGAGACGAGCTGAAAAGGCTCACCATCGAGAAAGAGGGAGCATGTGAGGTTACCGCCTCGGACATCACGCTAGCCCCAGGCGTGGAGATCATCAATCCCGACTTGCATATCGCCACGCTGAACAAGAAGGGCTCGCTAGAGGTCGAGCTGGAAGTGGAGACAGGGTACGGATATCGTCCCGCAGAGATGAACAAGTTGGAGAATTCTCCTCTATCCCTCATTCCAATTGACTCCGACTTTTCTCCCGTCCGGCAGGTGAATTTCGTGGTGGAAGAGACCCGAGTAGGCGGCAGAACAGGATACGAGCGGTTGATCCTCGATCTGATCACCGACGGTGGAATCAAACCGGAGGAGGCACTGTCCGAGAGCGCACGAATCTTGCAACGCCATCTGGACCTGTTCCGCGATTTTGCCGAGCATCCGTTCGGACTTGCCGCAGAAGAGGGTGAAGAAGAAGAGGAAAGCCTCCTCGCAATTCCATTAAGCGAGTTGAAAATCGACCAGCGCGCCTGCAACCTCCTGCAGGAAGCGGAGATCATGACGCTAGGAGAACTCCTCGCCCGACCGAGAGAGGAGCTGCTGGACATCCACGGCTTTGGTCTGAAGACTCTGACAAAGGTAGAGGATCGACTCCGCGAGCTGGACCACACCCTCAAGGGAGAAGGGGAGATCTAAGTTGAGGCACAGACGTAAGGTCGACAAACTCGGCATGACACACAGCCATCGCCAAAGCGTTTTGGCGAACATAACGAAGGGATTGGTTCTGTGTAGTAAGGTAGACACCACCTTTGAGCGCGCCAAGGCCAGCCAGAGTTATGCCGAGAAAATCATCTCGCTGGCACGACGCGGAGACCTCCACGCGCGACGAATTGTCTTCAGCCGACTTCAGGACAAAGTGGTTGTCGATAAGCTGTTCACCGAAATCGGACCACGGTACAAGGACCGTCCCGGAGGCTACACACGGGTCGTGAAACTCGGCCCGCGCAAGGGCGATGGCGCCGAGCAGGGCCGTTTGATGTTGGTGTGAGCCATTCTCTTAAGGCAGAGCCCCTCCCCCCCAGTGTAGTCGTATCTGGTATCTGGGCGGGGCATCTACGTGTGGGAGCTGTTCCCGTAGCGGTCTTCTAAGCGGCTCAGCATGTCGGCAGTCATGGAGGCCAGATCGTAACTCGGCTGCCAGTCCCACTGTTCCCGTGCAGCGCTATCGTCGAGCGTTCTCGGCCAGGAGTCGGCTATCTCCTGTCTGGAATCCGGCTTGTATTCACACACAAAACCGGGAACACATTTCTTGATCTCCTCAGCAAGCTCTCCCGCTGAAAAGCTCATCCCCGCCAGATTGAAGTCGCAGTGATTCCGCAATCGGGAGAAATCGGCCTCCATCAGATCGATCGTCGCCTTGATGCAATCGGGCATGTACATCATCGGCAGCACGGTGTCCTCGCGCACAAAGCAGGTGTAGCGCTTCTGTTTAATCGCCGCATAAAAGATCTCCACTGCATAATCGGTGGTTCCACCGCCGGGAAGGGTTTCGCTGGAGATGATCCCTGGGTAGCGGAGACCCCGTACATCCAGGCCGTAGCGTCTGACGTAATACTCGCCCAGCAACTCACCCGCCACCTTGGTGACCCCGTACATGGTGGTCGGACGAAGGATTGTCTTCTGCGGCGCGCAATCGCAAGGGGTATCGGGACCAAAGACAGCGATCGAACTGGGAACAAAGACCCGCCGTAGCTCATGATCCCGCGCGGTCTCCAGGATGTTGTACAGCCCTCCCAAGTTGACGTTCCAGGCAAGTTGTGGGTTCTCCTCTCCGACGGCGGAGAGGAGTGCCGCCAGGTGATACATCGTGTTGATGGCATACTGATCCACTACCCGTTCGATCTGCGCACGGTCCGTGACGTCCATCCGCACAAACGGTCCGGACTCTCGCAGCTTGGCGCTAGGCTCTGTTCTATGTCCGGCAGCAATGACGTTTTCGTTTCCGTACCGTTTTCGGAGCTCCAGGGTCAACTCAGACCCAATCTGACCGACAGCACCTGTCACAAGAATCCGGTTCGTTGTTTTTGACACTGATTTCCCCTCCATCGTTGATTTCGAAGTTAACCCGGCACGGATCTCCAACCGTTTGGCTCATTGTACCAAACAAGCTGCCCCGCAAACAAATAATGCCTCTTGGGTACTGAGTTTGACGGGGAAAACAAAGTCGGGTATCGTACACAACCGAGGTGATGTACATGAGCCCTAATCGGCATCCAACAGCGTACTTGGGTGAAGAGTATCAGCGCTTGGTCCGGGAGGATCTGACCTGGGAACCAAAAGAGCTTCAAAGCAGCAGCGGCCCAAGCTGTACCATCGAGGGGAAAGAAGTTGTTATGCTCGCCGCCAACAACTATCTCAACCTGTCAATCCATCCCAAGTTGGTCAATGCAATGATCGAGGCAACCAAGACGTACGGAGCAGGTGCCGGAAGTGATCGTTCCATCGCCGGCGACATGACGCTCCACGAGGAATTGGACCGCCGTTTGGCTCAGTTCAAGAATGCCCCGGCTTCCCTAACTTACCAGACAGGGTTCATGGTCAACGAAGGGCTCATCTCTCAACTGGCCGGCCGAGGGGATCTGCTGATCTCCGACGAGCTCAATCACGGGTCAATTATTGACGGAGTGCGCCTCACGCACGCGGACCGAGCCATCTACAGGCACAAGGACATGGATGACCTGGCGCGGGTCATGAAAGAGGCGGAGGCACACGACCCCCCGTACAATCACATCTGGATCATCACCGACGGCGTATTCAGCATGGACGGGGATCTCGCACCGCTTCCTGAAATCGCCAAGATTGCCGAACAACACGGGGCAGCGGTGTACGTCGACGATGCGCACGGTGAAGGCGTGCTCGGAGAAGGTGGGCGGGGGATCGTCAGCCACTTCGGATTGACCCACAAGCAGATCCACGCAGAGATGGGAACTTTCTCCAAGGCGTTCGGAGTCGTCGGCGGGCACGTTTCCGGAAGCAAAGAGCTGCGGAACTTCGCATTGAATAAGTCCAGGACGTGGCTGTTGAGTGGAGCGCTCCCCCCCGGTGTTGCCGCGGCGTGCATTGCGGCAATCGACGTGCTCGAGACCGAGCCACAGTGGTTGGAGAGCCTGTGGTCCAACCGAGAGTACTTCCTCAAAGCGGTTCAGGATCTCGGGTTCGACACCGGCAACAGCGAAACCCCGATTGTTCCGATTATGTGCAAAGAGAGCAAGACGGCGAAGGAACTGGCGAATTTCGTTTGGGAACAGGGGATCTACGTCCTTCCCATCGTCTTTCCGATGGTGGCGCGTGACAAGGCACGCATTCGAGTGCAGTTGTCATCCAGGCACACCAAGGACCAGTTGAACCAAGCCATCGAGGCATTCAAGACAGGCGGCAAGAAGCTACGACTCATTTAATCTTATTAACGAGGTGGCACAATGAAAGAAGTTATCCAAACAAACGAGGCCCCATCAGCCGTTGGCCCTTATTCTCAGGGAATCCGGATGGGTCAATTCATCTTCTCATCGGGGCAGATTCCGGCCACTCCTTCAGGAGAACTGGTCACCGATGACATCGCCGAAGCAGCGCGACAGAGCCTGGAAAACGTCCGTGCCGTCCTTCGGGCAGCCGGAGCCGAGATGGCTGATGTCATCAAGGTCACGATCTTCCTCACCGACATGGGCGACTTTGCCGCTGTGAATTCGATCTACGAGGGGTTCTTCCCCGCGCCGTTCCCGGCCCGCTCCTGTGTCCAGGTGGCGGCGCTGCCCAAAGGCGTACCGATCGAGATCGAGGCGATTGCGTATACCCGTTAAGTCAACGGTGGGCGGGTGAAGCGCACCGAGAATCGAAGAACGGCCTGCTGTACAGTCAAATAAGGCGGCCAGCCGACGAGCGGGCTGTCTCTTCCCTGACGGTCGCGTTGCCGGGGAACGCGTCTAGTGGACGCGGCGGTTCCGCCAGAGGGTGTACAGTCGATCCAGGGCCGTGGCGTAGCGCTCATCGAGAACTTCAGGGACGGTTGACTCGGGTTCGTTGTGCATCGTCGTAAACGGTATTCGAACCCCGTTTACGATTATAAACCCATCCTCATTGATCGAGGAGACAAGACGTTCCCAATCGTCCCTGCAGTAGGTGCGTTCCATCTCCTCGCCGGGGACGGAGTGTGTGAGGATTCCGTCCCTTTTCGCCGCATCGTAACGCGCGAGATTGCGCCGCCGCGACTCTTCGAACGAAACCGACACGTAGAGAATGACGGCGCGGGAAAGCACCTGCGGTGACAGGTGTCTGAGTGCTTCGGCGTAGCCGTGCCGCTCGCCACGGGAGAATTCGATGATGAGACTCCGATAAGAATCGGTGCCCGCTTCGGCGAGCAACCGCTCGGCTTGCGCGTTGATCTTCCCGATGAGGAATGCCCACACACCTTCGTCAGTAACCGCGTAATTTCCGGCGTCCGGCCTTGAATAGAGGCGTGGCCGACCGAGTGTTTCCCACAGATCGTCCTCTTCAAATTTCTCCCACAGAAAGCGGAAATCGTCGATGACGCAAAACGGCGCAAGGTGGTATCGCGCTGATCTTCTCGTGCGCTGACACCGCTCCATGAAGTCTATGAATTCGCTCTTCCCACTCGCCGGACGGCCGAGCAACAAGAGCACGTCAAAGGTCTCCCCAGCAGCTGCTTGATCGCCTGCGTAGCGCAGCTCAAGTATCGTCTCGATATCATCGAGAAACACCGACGGCCGACGGTCGGCGTCTATCGCAACCACCTCGGTCCCGTTGGCGGTATGCCAGGCGTCCAGGTGTGACAGCATGCGTTCGAGCGTCGGGCCGTCAACCTCGAATTGAGGGGTCCGCCGCGCTCGCTGTCGCCTCAACGACACTGCAATCGGAATCTCCAATCGGAGATAGGCATCAGGAACGGGGAGAGTTCTTTCGATTGTCGGATAGGCGTCAATGAACGACCGGTCTCCGAGAGCTTTGGCGTAGGCAAGGTGAACCCCCAGGTGAGACTCCTCCAAGCAGAGTTTTCCACTGGCAACGGCCTCGTCGATTGCCACTCGACGTCTGGGAACCTCAGCAAGGAGCGTCTGTGTCAACCGTTGGCGATCGGAGAACAGGTCGATCGCTTCTCGCATCGAAATCTCCTTGACAAGCTCAGAGAGGACCGAAACGCGCTGCGGGAAGAACCGAGCAAGAAGCTCCAGGGTCTCACTCTTCCCGGCTGCGGGTAACCCCTCCAGGACCACGTAAGGCATCGCGTCTCCTTCGCACGGACAGATTCTATCTGAGACAGCAGTCTTTTCCCATCAGGTTCGGCATTCTTCCGGCTGAACCAACCGATTGATTGTGTGCGCTCGGTAAATCTTCGGTGTGGCGTTTCGACTTTTCCCCACTTCACGATATAATGGCTGCTTTGAGAAAGGAGCCTACGGAATTGAAGAAGCTCATTATCGTCGAGTCACCGACCAAGGCCAGAACCATCGGACAGTATCTGAAAGGGCAGTATCAAGTCCTCTCCTCGCAGGGGCACGTTCGCGACCTGCCGCGAAACGCCCTTGGCGTAAACCTGGAAGACGGATTCGCTCCGAAGTTCGAAACCAAGAACGGGAAACCGGTCAAAGCGTTGCGGGAGGCGGCCAAACAGGCAGAGAAGGTCTATCTGGCCACCGATCACGATCGCGAGGGGGAGGCCATTGCGTACGACCTCTACACGATTCTGAAACGTGTCATCAAGGATGACGAAGCGTTTTCCCGACCCGTGTTCAATGAGATCACCAAACCGGTGATCTTGGAAGCATTGGCAAACCCTTCCCGGATCGACCTACAGAAGGTCGAGGCTCAACGGACTCGGCGAATCCTCGATCGCCTCGTCGGATACCAAGTGAGCCCACTGTTATCCCGCGTTTTGGCAGGGAATCGGTTCGAAGGGCTCTCCGCTGGACGGGTCCAGTCGGTCGCGCTGCGCTTCCTGAGCGACCGGGAAGCGGAGATCGCACACTTTGTTCCCAAGGAGTACTGGGAGATCGACGCTCATGTAAGGGACGGCGAGCCGTTCGTGGCTTCCCTCACGAAGAAGGACGGGGTGAAGCTGCTGATCCGGAACAGCTCAGAGGCCGACGCTATCGTCGAGGCGATGCAAAAGGAGGAAATACTCGTCAGCGGCCTCACCGAAAAGGAACGACGGCGGCAGCCACCTCCTCCGTTTATCACCAGCTCGCTGCAGCAAACGGCATCCTCCACCCTCGGGTTTTCTCCAAAACGGTCGATGCGAACCGCCCAGGAACTCTACGAAGGGGTCAACCTCCCCGAGGGAACAGTGGGATTGATCACGTACATGCGGACAGATTCGGTCCGGGTCTCCGAAGAAGCCATCACCTCAGCAAGACGGTTGATCGAGCAGAGGTACGGAAAGGACTATCTGGTTGCGAAGACACGCCACTACAAGAACAAGAAACGCTCTCAAGACGCGCACGAGGCAATTCGCCCGACAGACCTCGACAACACTCCGGAGGCAATCTCATCCCACCTCTCTCCGGACCAGCGCAAGCTGTATTCGCTCATCTACAATCGGTTTTTATCCACTCAGATGACCCCCGCAGTCTACCGCCAGCAAAAGGCGGTTCTGTCCGCCGGCCCGTTCACGCTGGAGGCGAGTGGCAGTACGCTCAAATTCGACGGGTTTCTCACCCTCTTCCCTCAGCAACGTCCGGAGGAAAAGGTGTTCCCCTCGTGGCTCAAAGAAGGAGAAAAACTGCTTTTGGACAGAATCGAGACGCGGCAGAAGTTCACTGATCCGCCGCGTCGCTACAGCGAGGCCGGTCTGATCAACCTTCTGGAAAAAAAGGGGATCGGCCGCCCGAGCACCTATGCGTCGATCGTCTCCGTGATTCAAGAAAGGCACTACGCCGTGAAAGAGAAGGGAAGCCTTCGCCCGACGTTGCTCGGCCAGGTGGTGGTCGAGTTTCTCAAACGGTACTTCCCGGAGACCGTCGAGGAGGACTTCACCGCACACATGGAAGAAGACCTCGACCGGATCGAAGACGGCGAGATGACGCGCCTCGAAGCACTGAACGAGTTCTATGACCCATTCTCCAAGCGACTGACGACCCTGGATGAGTTATTGGAAGACGCGAACAAGCGCCCGTTTCGCGTCCTCACGGATGTGCCTTGCGACAAGTGCGGACAACCGATGGAACTGCGCTACTGGAAGGGATCGCACTTCCTCGGGTGCTCCACCTATCCTGCCTGTCGCAACACACGGAGCCTTCCTCTCGACCTTCTCTGCTGCTACGAGGAGAGCATGCTGCACATCAAAGAGACCCTGGAGGAGATGGAGAAGCAAGTCAAACAAGAGGTACCCTGCCCCTCGTGTGGTGCACCGATGGCGCTGAGGACCGGACGGTACGGCCGCTACTATCGCTGCACCAATTCCGAGTGTGGGAAAACCGCTCCCGTCTCATCCGGTGTCCCCTGCCCGCTGTGCAAAGAGGGAGAACTCATCGAGAAGTACTCTCAGAAAAAGCGGCGTGTTTTCTACAGCTGCAACAACTACCCCAACTGTCGGTTCGCCGTGAGCGAACGGCCGATCAAGATCTGTCCCTCGTGTGAGAGCGGCGTTCTCACTGACAAAGACGGGACGTTGCGCTGCAGCAACAAAGACTGCGCATACACCGAAAAAACAGAGACCGAATAGCGGCTAACCCTCCTCCGAGAGAAGCTTGAACCATTCCAGCCGTTGCTTGAGGTCGGAGTCCTGCAGTTTTGCCAGGGCCTCCTTTTGAATCTGGCGCACACGCTCTCGGCTGATCCCAAACACGAGTCCGACCTCATCGAGGGTCCTGGGCTGGTAATCATTGAGGCCGTAGCGGAGCTCGAGGATCCGTTTTTCACGTTCTGTCAGCCGCTCATCGAGCGCCTTTACCAGCTCTTGCACGAGTAGGTGTTCGAACGTCTCGCGTTCGGGAGACCCGACGCTGTCATCCTCGATGAAATCGCCGAGGACCGACCCATCGTCGTCATACCCGATCGGCATATCCAGGGAGGCCATGCTCTGTGCGGTTTTCTTCGCTTTGATAACGTTCTCCACCGTTGTATCGAGCTCATCGGCGAGATTCTCCGGCGTTGGGGCTTCGCCGTACTTCTTGAGAAAGTTACGCTCGACCTGATAGATCTTACGGATCAGCTCGTTGATGTGCGTCGGCACGCGAATCGTCCGCGATCGATTGGTAATCGCGCGCAGGATCGCCTGACGGATCCACCACGTAGCGTACGTTGAAAACTTGTACCCTTTCTTGTAGTCGAACTTTTCGATCGCCTTCATCAGGCCGAGGTTGCCCTCCTGAATCAAATCAAGGAAAGGCAAACCACAGCCTCGATACCTCTTAGCGATCGAGACGACCAAGCGCAGGTTCGCCTCGGCCAGTTCTTCCTTTGCCTGCTTACTGCCCGCCTCGATGCGTTTTGCGAGCCTGACCTCATCCTCCCGTGTGAGAAGCGGGACTCGGCTGATCTCCCCGAAGTAAGTCCGAATCGGATTATCCGAGCGGCCTCGCGTTTCCTCTTTGGTTGCGCGTTTCTTGTCCGGAGTGGCACTCAGGTTCTTCTTTAAATTGACCGTCGCTTTTGCACCCTTCATTCCTCCTCCTCAATTCACATCCACTGCGCTAAAAGGCAGCGGATGGGGAGCACATCCATATAGAATCGGGCGACCCGAGGGTCCCCCGATGGCTTCGATTTCCACGATTCTATCTCTATAAACCGTCTTCCC
>Ga0272442_10012039_pt1 | contig 10493 bp, 8 predicted proteins | sample SSMForm2O_FD_200262 | JGI IMG/M metagenome (GOLD analysis project Ga0272442, IMG submission 200262) | Marine sediment archaeal communities from Little Sippewissett salt marsh, Falmouth, MA, United States - SSM-Form-2O | ecosystem: Environmental > Aquatic > Marine > Wetlands > Sediment ... | reverse complement strand
GGAGATCATAGCCCTTGCCCGTTCCGCCGATTTGCGCGCCATAGCCATTGCCGACCATGATACGGTAGCCGCTTATCCGGAAGCTCTCGAAGCGGGTGAGGCGGAGGGGATGGAAGTCATTCCCAGCATGGAAGTGACGACGGTATACGACGAACGGGAGTTTCATCTACTCCTGCCGTTTTTATCCTGGGAAAGCACGGTGGTGGCGGACCTGGAGAAAGAAGTTTCCCGCCGGCGTTTCCAAGAGGCGGCCGAGCGTGTCGAAAAATTGAAGATGTTGGGATTTGACATCACATGGGAAGAAATTCTTTCGGCTACGGCTCCTTTGGCGCCCTTGGGCGTGACCATAGCACAGGTGCTTTTACAGAAAACCGATCGCCCAGCCAATAAGGATTTGAAGAAATATTTGAATGGCAAAGAAAAGCTTTTTGCTCCTTATCATTTCTATAAGGATTTCTTCATGGAGGGTATGCCCGCGTGTGTTCCCCGAAGAAATATCCAGCTGACGGATGTTTTAAAGATCGCCCCCGCTACCGGCGGTGTGCCGGTATTGGCTCACCCCGGTGCTTATTTCCAGAATACGACCCGTGAGGATATCGGTGTGCTGAAAGAACGGGGGGTTCGGGGACTGGAAGTGTATACGTCTTACCACAACGCTGAGAAGACTCGGTTTTTTAAGGAAATCGCCGAGGAGTTCGGGCTTATCGCCACGGCGGGGTCGGATTTTCACGGTGCGGTCAAGCCTCATGTAAAACTCGGCGGATTGGAGCATGGAGAGTATGAAATGGTCGAAGCATTGAGGAAATGGAGGTCTCAATGAACTTCAACTGGTTTGACATCATTCTGCTGTTCATCCTGCTTGTCGCATTCGTTCTGGGAATCATCAAGGGATTGGTGCGTCAGTTGGTCGCACTGCTTGCCGTGGTCGTCGGCTTGATCCTGGCCGTTGCCTATTATGCACAGGCGGCGCAACTGTTTATGCGCCTGACATCAAGGCAGACCCTTGCCGATTTACTGGGGTTTTTCAGCATTTTTTTAGTCGTAATACTGGTGGGATGGCTGCTTTCGCACCTGTTTTCCAAAATGATGAAAGGGCCATTAAAATTTCTCAATCATGTCATGGGAGGCCTGTTGGGTTTATTGGAAGGCGTCCTTATCTGTGGCGTGGTCGTGTTCGCCCTGCTGGTGTTTCCCGTCAGCGTCCGCGCGGTAGAGGAGTCGAGCCTATCGCCGTATTGTATTCGTATGACAGAGACGGTGATAGGGCTGGTGCCCCGCGAGCTGAAGGATCAATTTCGCGAAACCTATGACCAAATCATGCAAAAAGGAAAAGAATCCATCGAGATAAAAGAGGGATCACGAAAAAGGAGGAAAAATGCCGAGCGGGTCTGAATCCCTCAACTTTCACCAGAAAATGGAGCGGCTGATCCTGGAAATGGTTGAACAGGAACTGCCTTTAAAGGAAGCCTTGAAAGAGTTCGAGAAGATCTACATCGAAATCGTCATTCGCAATCATAAGGGCAATAAGACCAAGGCCGCCAAAACATTAGGCCTTCACCGAAATACACTGCATAATCTATGTCGAAGTCTTAAGATCCAATAGCCCATTGGAGTCTTTTTTTTTGGGGGGTGACCTCAAATCCTCTGGTTTTTTCAATCCGTTTTCTTAATGAAATAGTCCTTGCGGCGGAGATTCAAGCCTGGAGAGAACCCTAAATTAGCAGTCTTCTGCTTAGACTGCTAATTTTATGCGTTTTTTCTTGACAGTTACGAAGAAATGGCGTATATTAGCACTCATAGAAACAAACTGCTAAATTTTTTTAAGGAGGCTGGAATGAAAGTCATTCCTCTATATGACAGAGTGCTTCTCAAACGGTTAGAGGAAAAGGAAGTCCGAAAGGGAGGAATTATTATTCCCGATACCGCTAAGGAAAAACCCCAGGAAGCCGAGGTGATCGCGGTAGGCCGGGGCGGAATGAGTCCTGAGGGAAAAGTTCTTCCACTCGAAATCAAGAAAGGTGACAAAGTCCTGATCGGTAAATACAGCGGAAGCGAAGTCAATATCGACGGCGTTGAGCATGTCATCGTGAAAGAAGACGAAATTTTAGCGAAACTCACCTAATTTTGTGAGGAGGAGATTATTATGGCGAAACAAATAACACTTGGAGACGATGCCAGGCAGGCGCTGTTGAAAGGCGTCAATATCCTGAGCAATGTCGTTAAAGAAACTCTGGGGCCCCGGGGTAAAAATATCGTACTGGATAAGAAATTCGGCTCTCCCACCAGCACCAAAGACGGAGTGACGGTTGCCAAGGAAATCGAGCTGAAGGATCCCCTCGAAAACATGGGCGCCCAATTGGTCAAGGAAGTAGCCTCGAAAACATCCGACGTCGCCGGAGACGGAACCACGACGGCTACGGTGTTGGCTCAGATCATCTATGCCGAAGGTTTGAGATATGTCACCGCCGGTGCCAATCCCAATATGATCAAGAAGGGAATCGATCTGGCTGTCACGGAAGTCATCAAGGAATTGAAAAAATTGAGCCGGGAAGTCAGCGGTGACATGATTGCTCAGGTCGGTTCGATTTCGGCCAACAACGATCTTTCTATCGGAGCGATCATCGCTGAAGCCATGGACAAAGTCGGAAAGGACGGAGTCATCACGGTCGAGGAAGCCAAAGGCCTGGAAACCACTATGGATACGGTGGAAGGCATGCAGTTCGATCGCGGCTATCTGTCCCCCTACTTCATCACGGATCCGGACCGCATGGAATGCGTCCTGGAGAATCCGGTTATCCTGCTGCACGAGAAAAAAATCAGCAACCTGCGGGAATTCCTGCCTCTCCTGGAAAATGTCGCGAAAATGGGGCGGCCGCTGGTCGTGATTGCGGAAGAAGTGGAAGGTGAAGCCCTGGCCACACTCGTAGTCAACAAGCTGAAAGGGACGTTTTCCTGCGTAGCGGTTAAAGCTCCCGGTTTCGGCGACCGCCGCAAGGCGATGTTGGAAGACATCGCGATCCTGACCGGCGGAAAAGTCATCACCGAAGATATCGGAGTCAAACTCGAAAACGTGACGATGGATTGGCTCGGCAGTACCAAGAAAGTTGTGATCGATAAAGACAATACCACCATCGTGGAGGGTCTCGGAACCTCTGAAGAGGTCCAGGCCCGGATCAAACAGATCCGTATCCAGATCGAAGAAACGACTTCGGATTACGATCGCGAAAAACTCCAGGAACGCCTGGCCAAGCTGGTCGGCGGAGTGGCTTTGATCAAAGTCGGTGCCGCTACCGAAACCGAACTCAAAGAGAAGAAGGCTCGGGTTGAAGATGCCATGCACGCCACCAAGGCCGCTGTGGAAGAAGGGATTGTTCCCGGAGGCGGCGTTGCCCTGCTGCGGAGTCAAAAGATCCTTTTGAAGATCAAGGCGGAAGATGATGTTAAAATCGGAGTGAACATCATTAAGCGAGCCGTGGAAGAGCCTTTGCGCCAGATTGCCAACAACGCCGGCTTTGAAGGCTCCGTTGTCGTGGAGAAAGTCAGAGAGATGGAAGGTGATTCCGGTTTCAACGCGCTCAAGGAAAAATATGAAGACCTCGTGAAAGGTGGAGTCCTGGATCCGACCAAAGTCGTCCGGACAGCCTTGCAGAACGCGGCCAGTATCGCCGGCCTCCTTTTGACCACACAGGGATTAGTTTCCGATATTCCGGAAGATGACAAGACCCCCAGGATGCCCATGCCTCCTGGTGAGGGGATGTATTAATCGCTGTTCTTTTTGTCATCCCAAAAGCCCCGGAGCTTCGGTTCCGGGGCTTTTTTTTTGTATGCTTCCAAGTCATCTCAATGACTTGGTTCTTATCCCCATTCGTTGATGCGGGTCATTCTGAGATCTTCACCATGAAATGACTGATGGCATGGCTCCTTTTGAGACGAGCCCGGATGCGTTTGATTGCGGCGCTAAATATGGTATAAATAGCACTGTGTTTAAAATCTTCGACCGATACATACTGAGGGAGGTCTTCCCTCCTTTCCTGCTGGGACTTATCGGTTATTCCTTCGTCCTTCTCATGAACCAGATCCTGGTGCTGTCCGAGCTGTTCATCAGCAAAGGGGTATCGCTGCGGATTGTCATTTCCTTGCTGGGGTACCTGGTGCCTTCCATCCTGGCTTTTACCGTCCCGATGGCGGTGTTGATGGGTATCTTGGCGGGATTAAGCCGCATGTCATCCGACGTGGAGGTCACGGCGCTTAAAACCCTGGGCGTCGGGACGGGGAAACTGCTCCGCCCCATCCTGAGTTTTGCTCTGGGGGGGGTGCTGGTCACGACACTCCTGACCATGTATATGGCTCCAAGGTGGAACTACAAATGGGTACAGACGTTTTCCCGATCGGTCCTGTCTAAAGTCCAGGTGAGGATACACGCACGAGAATTCAATGAAGATATCCCGGATACGGTCATTTACGTTCAGGACATCAGCGCCGACGACAACTGGAGGAATATCTTCGTCTACTTTGCCAAACCCCAGGATGAACCTCGGATCGTTCTCGCCAAGCGCGGGCGGCTGAATTTTTATGGAGCGGAGAACCGCGCCTCACTGGAGCTCTACGACGGCGTTTTGCATTCCTTTCCGCGATCCGAGCCGGAAAAATACCGTGTCACTTCTTTTCGGCATCTAGAAGAAGAAATCCCGGTGGAATCCATCTTTTCTTCCGTGCTGGTCAAAAAAAGGGTGCGGGAGAAAGATATCCGTGAGCTCAGAAAAGATTTCGCGGTTCTCAGCGAAGAGCTGGCACAGGTTCCTCCGGACCAACAGGGATCGCCCCAGCTGCGAAGCAAAGTACGCGACTATCATGCCCATCAGGTCGAGATCCACAAAAAATATGCGCTTCCTTTCGCGTGCTTGATTTTTGCTTTTTTGGGGGTATCACTGGGCGCCTCCACTCGAAAAGGAGGAAGGACCAGCGGTTTCACCATCAGCATTGCCGTGATTGTCATTTACTATATCATGATCACCGCCGGTGAACAAATGGCCATGGAAGGACGTCTTTCCCCCTTTCTGGGTATGTGGGGGCCTAATTTTATTCTTTGCCTGGGCAGCATATATTTCTTCGTGTTGAGTTTTAGGGAAACTCCGGGTTTTCTTTTGTTCAAGCGGTTGATCCGTTGGCCCCGAAAGAAATCATCCGGAAGCAGGGCGCCCAAATCCGAGTGGAAGCCGTTCCCTTCTCTGCTGCGGTTCCCCAATATTCTCGACAGGTATGTGCTCAAGAAATACATCGTAATCTTTCTCATGGCGTTTTGTAGTATGATCGCCATTTTTATCATCGTGACTTTTTTCGAACGGATCGACAGTATCTATGAGCACAACAAACCGCTCGGTCTCTTTTTTCGTTTTCTCTGGTATAAAACGCCCGAATTCATTCACTACGCCCTGCCGGTTTCGGCCCTGGTCTCCGCTCTGCTGAGCCTGGGGCTGCTCACGAAGTTCAATGAGACAACGGCGGTTAAAGCTTGCGGGATCAGTCTGTTCCGGCTTATCTGCCCGATCCTCATGGCCGCCGGTATCGTGAGCTTTTTCTCTTTTTATCTACAGGAAAACATTCTGCCCTATTCGAACAAAAAGGCTGAAGCGTTGTGGATGCAGATCAATGATGTGCCCGCCCGGACCTTTAATTATCTGAACCGGCGCTGGGTCATGGGGGCTGAAGGCAACAAGATCTATCATTATGTCTATTTCGACCCCGTGGCGTCTTCCTTCGGGCAGTTTTCCATTCTCGAGATCGATACGGTCAACTGGGAGATTTTAAAAAGGACTTATGCGGAAAAGGCTTTCCTTAAGCAGCAGCGATTGACCATGAATCGATCTTGGGTAAGGACATTTGACCAGAATCGGCCGGCCGACTATGCCAAGCATGATGAATGGGCTCTCACCCAGAAAGAAGATCAAAGCTATTTTCTCAAGGAATGGAAAGAACCCGACCAGATGAACTATTCGGAACTCGACCGATACATTCGTGAAATTGATGCCAAGGGTTTCGATACAACGCGGTTTCGAGTCGATCTCTTTAATAAATTGTCTTTCCCGCTCGCCAGCTTGATCATGACCATGTTGGGGATCCCTTTTGCCTTCTCCATGGGAAAGCGGGGAACGCTGGTTGGTTTAGGGCTCAGCCTGGCGATAGTCATGGTCTACTGGGGAGCGCTTGGGATCTTCAAAAACCTTGGATATGTGAACTACCTACACGCATTCCTCGCGGCGTGGGGGCCGAATCTGATCTTTGGATTGGGGGGAATCTCCCTATTAATGACGCTGCGGACCTAAAGTGGTAAAAACCGTTTTGAGACTACATCCGATATTTTCCGAAATCTTCGGGCTTGAGTTCATCCAGCCACGTTTTGAGATTTTCCGAATCTTCCAAGGATCGGTTGTATTTGAGGTTTTGCGCCTTGCCGACGACATGCTCTTCGACAAAAATATGCGCGTTCAAGCGCAAAGCGAGCGCGATCGCGTCGGATGGACGCGAATCGACGGTGATGATCTTTTTCTGCTGGTTTAAATAGATCACTGCATAAAAAGTATTATCGCGAACATCATTGATGACGATCTTTTCAATCGAAACATCGAATTTACAGAGGAACTCTTTGAGAAGATCGTGAGTCATCGGTCGCGGTGTGGAGATGTTCTCGATTTTAAGAGCGATGGCGTTCGCTTCGAATACGCCGATCCATATGGGTAGAATGCATTTGCTTTGCAGGTCCTCAAGAACGACGATTGGCATTTTTGAGAGAGGATCTACCACCAAGCCTTTGATCTTCATTTCGATTTCCATTTCTTGCTCCTGACTTACCAGACATAAAATATAGGTTCGGAAATTGAGGTTGTCAAGGTGAGTTGGAAGGGAGAGGCACCGGAGCTTCCCCTCTCCCCCTACTGGCTGTATCCGGAAACAAGAGACGGAAATTGATTTTTTCGTGGTGATTTTTTCGTGATGGCCTATTTCTCCCGCCGAACTTCTATGATTTTGAACAGCCGGTCCTCTCTTCCCGCCAGGACCAGCTGGTCGCCTTTCTTAATGATCTCATCAGCCAGGGGAAGAGGGATCGTGCGGGGGGGATAGGGACGCTTGATGAGCAAGACGTCCACCCGGTAGCGTGCTTTCAAATTAAGGCCCTTGAGAGATTTGTTCCAAAAAAATTCCGGGGCATCGATTTCCATGATTTTATGTCCGTATCCGATATCGTAGGTTTTGGAGGAATGTCGGAACTTTAATGTTTGCACAAGTCCGGCGGCCGCTTCTTTTTTTAATATTTCGTGATTATAGGCTTCGATCACGTCTTTTCGTTTGACGACCCCGAGGAACGTATTACCATCGAGAACCGGGATTTCACTGACGTCTTCCCGCCCGAAAATCTTCATGGCGTCCTCGAGAGTACCGTCCGCGGGGAGGTGAAAACCGATGATGGCCAGGTCTTCCGCGATGACAAAAGGATCGAGAAATTCTTTTTCCAGCATGATTTTCTTTATCTGGGCCAAGGAAGAAGATCCGACATACTTGTTTTGGGCGTCAACGATCTGGAAAGCATAGTGTTTGCCGCGGATGGCCGTATCGATAATCCTACCGACATGTTCGCTGTTCTGGAATACCTGAGTATCCGTGCTGATGAAATCCTTTACCGGAAAGGATCTCAGGATATTCATTTCCCGACCTTCCTGAAAAACGATCCCTCTTCGCTTCAGTTTTATGGTGTATATGGATTCTTTCTTGAAGCCGGTCGATATCATGGAAGCGATGATGCAGGTCAGCATGAGTGGCAGAATGATCTTATAGTCATTGGTGAGCTCAAAAATGATGATGATGGCCGTGATCGGTGCATGGGTGGCAGCCGCAAGGACGGCCCCCATGCCGACCAGAGAAAAGGCTCCCGGCGAAGAAATAGCCCCGGGGGCGATTTTATGAAAAACACCGCCGACAAAATAACCCGTCACGGCTCCTAAAAAAAGTGAGGGCGCAAAAATACCCCCAGATCCCCCCGAGCCCAGAGTCAGCGAGGTACTGAGGATTTTGGCGACGACCAGAACCAACGCCAGCCAGATCACCACCTGATTTTGAAGACAGGCATCGATGGATGCATAACCGACTCCGAGGGTTTGGGGGAACGCCAGACCGATTCCACCCACCAGGATTCCGCCGGCGAGAGGTTTCACCAAAGGGTGTATCGGCAGGGTCTCGAACCGGTCCTCGGCAAGATACAGCACCTTGATGAACAATAGGGCCACCAAGCCGGCTACGATTCCCAAAAGGATGTAAGGTCCGATCTCCCAAATGCTCTGCAGAGTGTACTGAGGGACCGTAAACGCGGAGAAATCTCCCGTGATCGAACGGGAGGTTAGAGTGGCGATGACGGAGGCAACGATGATGGGGCTGAATGATGTCACTCCAAATTCTCCCAGCAGAACCTCCACGGCGAAGAGCGTGCCGGCGATCGGGGCATTGAAGGTGGCGCCGATTCCGGCGGCGGCTCCGGCCGCGACCAAGGTGCGCATTCCCTTTTCGTTGATCCGAAAGAGCTGTCCCAGTGTGGATGCCAGCGATGCGCTGATCTGAACGATCGGACCTTCACGGCCGACAGAACCTCCTGATCCGATACTTATGGATGAAGCGAGAGCTTTGACGAGCGCGACCTTGGGGTGGATGCGGCCGCCCCGGAAAATAAGCGATTCCAGAATTTCAGGAACCCCGTGTCCTTTGGCTTCCCGGGCCACATAATAGATCATCGGAGCAATCAGCAAGCCCCCCAAAGCGGGAATTAAAATCGTCAAATACCACGGTTGGGAAGAGACCGCCGCGATGATATCTGATGACCGCCAAAGCGTGTTATGAAAAAAATTTATGAGATATTTTAATCCGATTGAGGCAAAGCCCGCCGTCAATCCCACCAGCGCGGCGAGTATAGTCAGACGGATATGCTGATAAAAATCATTTTCTTTCCATTTCAGTTTCATGAATGTTTGGGTTTTGAAGAGCTCGAGGAAAAAGCCTCTCTCTTCCTCTCCGAAAATTTATGTCCGTGCTCTCTTTTTAAAAAAGATTGTATTGACAGTCCTCATTTTCTTCGGAGCTGTCCGGGTTGAACAGCGAGATCTTGCCATAAGTCCCGTCATGCCCCGGTCGTATCTTAACATTACAATTCCGCATGCGCTCGATTCCAAGGCTGATCCTTTCCGGTGCGATCCGTCCCAAATCGGAAACCGGTGTTTGGGTGAGGATGCGGTGCTCGTTCCCGAATTCGTGGATGAAACGAAAATAGAGATCCCACACGCATTTGGCCTGGGGCGTTTTTTCAAGAGCTTGAGCGATGATTTCGTTGAGAGGGATCAGGCTTTTAAAGGGGATGCTGTCTTTAGGATCAGGTTCATCCGTTCGGTCCGCCAATTCTTGGATCCGATGCATAACTCCCTTGGTGAGCTCTTTACCGCAGTTCGGACAGATGCCTTTATGCCGGAGAGCGTCTGCTGGAGATAAAACCACGCCGCATTTTCGGTGGCCGTCGAAGTGATATTTGCCTTCCTGGGGAAAAAATTCCATGGTGTATAAAAATTTATCTGGATCCTTGCTTTTGATTGCTTGAAACAACGCTTTGTAGCTGAATTCAGTATCGAAGACATTCCCTTCGCGCCCGATTTTCGAAGGAGAATGGGCGTCGGAATTGGAAATGAGCGTGTATTTATCCAAACTGGACAACAGGCGGCACATGGGAGGATCGCTTGAAAGGCCGGTTTCGAGGGCGAAGATTGCGGGGGTGGTTTCTTCGAAGCATTCTTCGATGGTGTCGAATCCCGATTTCGCGCCGAAAAGTGAAAACCAGGGTGTCCAGATATGAGCCGGAATGACAACGCATTCGGGGCAGTTGTCTTTGACGAGCTTGACGAAATCCCGAGCATCCATGCCCAGGATCGGGCGTCCGTCCGATCTCAGGTTGCCGATGGCTGAGAGTTTGCGGTTGATGATTTCCACGGATTCGAAATCAGGAGCGAAGAGCAGGATGTGTATCTTTCGGACTTTTCCCTGTTTGGAATAGATAAAACTGATCTCGGACGAGAGGATGAAGTGGACATCTCCGGGCGATACGGAAATGGTTTTCAGATGCTCGTTTTCCTGGGGGAGAGGATTTTTTATCTGAAAAAAACCGTTGCCGACGGGCTCCAAGCTCTGCTTAGCGAGAAAAAGCCATTCCGGATGGGTGAAATCACCGGTTCCCAGAAGCGAAATCCCTTTGATTTTGGCCCAGACGGCCAGGGTTTCCAGTGTCATGTCCCGGGAAGTCGCCCTCGAAAATTTCGAGTGAATATGAAGATCGGCTATGTATTTCATAATAATGAAGCCTAGTTTAGGCAATCCGGTCTAGCAATGCAAGCATGAGTTTGGAAAAACGCGTAGGCCGTGGATGCCGCAGGGCCGTGTTGTGAATTAGTCTATTGTAGAGATTTGTA
>Ga0272442_10012038_pt1 | contig 10493 bp, 9 predicted proteins | sample SSMForm2O_FD_200262 | JGI IMG/M metagenome (GOLD analysis project Ga0272442, IMG submission 200262) | Marine sediment archaeal communities from Little Sippewissett salt marsh, Falmouth, MA, United States - SSM-Form-2O | ecosystem: Environmental > Aquatic > Marine > Wetlands > Sediment ... | reverse complement strand
GGCTCGTTGATCCAGGGCGTAGTAGCTGTCAAGGCCGAGAGCCTTCCTGATCTCCGCCTTCTTCATGGGTTTTGACCATTCGCCACTGTGTGAGCCGGTCAACCTGTCGGGCCTGTCCGCAGGCAGGTGGACTCGGCATCGTTCCTCAAGGAGAATCAGATTCTGGAGCCAGTCTTCGGCAAACTGAAAGGGCTTGCCGCCCAGTGCAAGATACTGGCGGTAGTAGCGGTCAAATGCTCTGGCGGCTTCGATATGAATCGAGTCTGGTGTCTCACCATCCTCCAGCCGGAGGAAAGAGCGATGTGTCTGGGCCGAGAGAGCTGCCGGTGCCGAAATACAGGCCGCCATAGGCGTCTTCTAAGCTGGACAATGGTGCAGCATCCTTGGCAACCTCATCTCCGTCAACGTACAAACACCTGTATGAGCCATCCCATATAAGGCCTATCCGGTGCCACATTCCATCTGTGATTTTAGCCTCTGACAACAAGGGACCGCTACTTGGCCGGCCGGAACCTTCAAGCCCTGTCATCAGGCAGCCTTCTACGGAATCCGCACACAACCAACTCGCACGACCTGCTTGCGACAAGATGATTTGTCCCGGGGCACTGCCTTTGATCCAGGCAAATACGCTGAACGCGCCATCCGACGGATTTAGGATGAAGTCAGTCTCGACAGAATCATCGATCCCGTCGAATTCTAATGCCCCGGCTACCTGGCCGCTGTCGGGTTGCCAAGTGGGATTGCCACTCAGGATACCGTGATTGTAGCCGGTGCTGTTATAAGCGATGTCACCTTCTATCTCGTCCAGCGTCTAGTATGCAATCAATTCATCCGGCAGAATTTCCTCGAAAAGATGCTCAGCAAGAACAATCAGGTCCTGGATATCTACAAACCCGTCACCCAAAGGTAGCGGGGCAATATCACAAAGCGTGTTGTCCGTGTGCCAGTTATCAACCATGATACACATGTCGTCGGCGTCAATGATTCCATCGCTGTTGAAGTCCACCATGGGGATGAACTTCACCTGCCAAAAGTCGTTCTTTCCGTATCCACCCCAGCCATATACGGCCTGAAAGTATAAGGTGGAGCTATCGGGTGAGAGCGCCGGGCTAAAGAAATATCCAGGACCACTGATCCCCAGTTGCACAGCTGGTCCCCATTCATCATCTACGGATTTGCGAGTTGTTGCCCAAATGCTCTGTAGTCCTCGGCTGAAGACGAGTGTTCGGCCATCGGTAGAGATACTTGGAGCCCACTCATAAGAGCCACTGTTCACATTAGGTCCGAGATTAACCGGCTCTGTCCAGGGATCGCCCGTCGTGGGCCGCGTCGCCACCCAGATGTCGTAGCTACCATGCCCATTAACCCGACTGGAGGCAAAGTAAAGCGAAAGACCGTCGGCCGAGATATCGGGGCCATAAGCGTCATTTGAGCCAATCGGTGGATTATCCTCATACGAGCCGACCGGCGGCCCGACTTTCACCGGATTACTCCAAGGAGCATCTTTGGACGGGCGAGTGCATACGCGCAAAATATAGTCGTCCCACGACCCGAAGTAGAGTTCAAGGCCATCGGATGAGATACTCGGTTCAATCTCGCCTCCTGAACTGTTTACATTGGCTCCAAGATTGACAGGCTCTTGCCAGGGACTGTTGAGAGTTTCTCGCTCGGCCATGTATATGTCACCACTGCCAAATCCATCAGGACGGTTCCACACCGCAAAGTACAACTGCAGCCCATCGTTTGAGAAGTCGGACTCCTGAACATCATAAGCATCATTGATGAATGGTCCAAGATTGGCCGGTTCGCTCATGACGATCTCTGCTTTCGCACTTCCGCCGCCAAGCACTATCGCGGCCACAATTCCAGCTAACACTAACCTCATTCTGTAACCATTTAACCATCTCATGTTCCACCTGCCTTTCTTTCTTCTAATAAACTCGAATGACCATTACCAGATTCTGGCGAAGACCGAACTGTCGATCCCTATACATTTCCGGGAAGAATTCCCCTGCGCGCAGGAATACCTCACAATTTTTCAAAGAATTTTCAAGAAACGGTCATTACGGCCCCCAATGAGGCAATACAGGCTGTTTTTGGCTTCGGGCTGACGATATAATGGTGTTGAAGACAATTGTGTTCTGTAGAGAAACGGCGTATGGCCTACCGGGACTGGACAGACATGGGGGGGATAAGAGACAAGTTCCTCAGCACGCATTGGTCTCTGGTCGAGGGTGTCAAGCAGCAATCAGATCGAGAACAGGCACTGATGGATTTGCTTATCCAGCGCTACTGGAAGCCTGTCTACTGCTATCTCAGGCGCAAGGGGTATCCAAACGAACAGGCGAAGGATCTGACCCAGGGTTTCTTCCATGAGGTCGTGTTGAATCGCCATCTAATCGAACGCGCAAATTCCGCTCTGGGTAGTTTCCGGTCGCTATTGCTCCATGCGCTCGGTCAATACCTGATCGACGAAAAACGCAAAGAAGGAACGCAAACACGCATTCCGAGAGACAAATTGGTCCCGCTGGATATCCCGGACACGGAAGGTTTGGCAGAAAGCGTGCAGGCACTCGACCCCGAGGAAGGCTTCAACTATGCCTGGAGGGTCGACCTGCTGGATCGTGCTCTCAACGAGGTCAGGGAGAGCTACACAGCCCAGGGGATGGAGGTGCATTGGCGTCTTTTCCATGACCACGTATTGGCTCCCATCCTGCAAGGACGCCATGCCCCGCCCTTGAGGGATGGATTCTCAGAGTACGGCTTAGACAGCGCGGCTGCGGCCTCTCACATGTTGACGACTGTCAAGCGACGCTTGCAGAATGTACTCAAGAGGCAGGTAAGACAAATGGCTCTCACAAGCGAAGCTATGGATGAGGAATTGAGAGAAATCCAGAAATTTTTTCAAAAAGACGGCGCGCAATAGAAATATTCCACGGATATATACTATGGATTGGGTCGGATAGCGCGATCCGGCTCCAGTCGCCTTAGGTTAGCTAACACAGGCTTCTGGGCATAACGCTATGTTTGGTCAACAACGTCGCAGGTCTCCAGCATGGCAGACGAACCGTCGATATTTGAGTCAAAACCCGAAGATGTGAGACGACTTTTCCAATACGTCTTTGCGCCGCCAGAGGCGGAGGACCATGCGTCGGCGACATCGGTTGACGTGATTGCAGAAAGGCCAGGCGGACGGATCGATCGCTACCTGCTTCAAAGCATACTTGGAGAAGGCGGCATGGGCATCGTCTTTTTGGCCGAACAGGAGGAGCCGGTAAGACGTCAGGTCGCTCTTAAAGTAATCAAGCCGGGCATGGATTCACGCAATGTGATCGCCCGTTTCAAGGCCGAGCAGCAGACCTTGGCCCTTATGGAGCATCCCTATATCGCTCGCGTGTACGATGCCGGCCTGACATTGAGCGGGCGGCCTTACTTTGTCATGGAGTACGTGCAAGGTCTACCCATAACGGACTATTGTGACGAACACCGTTTGACCATTAAAGAGCGGCTCGGACTCTTTCTACAGGTTTGCGACGCCGTGCAGCACGCTCACCAAAAAGGGATCGTTCACCGCGATATCAAGCCGTCGAATATCCTGGTTTCCACAGAAAACGCACGGGCTGTTCCAAAGATCATCGACTTCGGCGTGGCCAAAGCCATAGGTAGCCCACTCACTGATCAAACCGTTTCTACTATGGATAGTCAGTTACTCGGTACGCCGGAATATATGAGTCCGGAACAGGCGGACATGGCCACTGGGGATGTTGACACCCGTTCGGACGTCTATTCATTGGGAGTTCTGCTTTATGTGCTGCTTACCGGTGTTCTGCCGTTCGATCCTGAGAAGCTCCGCGACAGCGGAATTGAAAACATCCGCAAGACAATTCGCCAAACCGATCCCAAGACACCGAGCACACGATTGACAAAACTTGGCGAAGAGGCTGAACAAATTGCCCAAAACAGGCGGACTGAAATTGGTACATTAACAAGATATCTTCGCAAGGAACTTGAATGGATTCCTCTTAAGGCCATGCGTAAGGAACGGTCCGGGCGATACCGGTCGGCCTCGGAACTAGCCGACGATATCGAGAATTATTTGACGGGCAAACCATTAATCGCCGGCCCTCCTGGGACAGGTTATAGATTGAAGAAATTTATGCGGCGAAACCGGGTGTTAGTAACCGGCATTGCAGCAATCGTAGCAGTACTCGCATTTGGCGTCGTTATCTCGACGCTGTTTGCTCTTCGAGCCCAGCGACAGGCACAAATCTCAGAAGCTGTAAGCAGCTTCTTGCGCGATGATCTTCTTGCTTCGGTCAATCCGGACAGAGGCAGTGACCTAGAAGTAACTGTCAGTTCGTTTCTCGACACCGCCTCGGGAAACCTTGATGGTAAGTTCACTAATGAGCCTCTTGTCGAGGCATCCATCCGGGACACGATCGGCTGGACATACCGGATGCTTGGCGAGTACAAGGCGGCCGAGCCGCACCTTGAACGTGCGCTCCAGATACGTCAGGAACACCTCGGCGAAGCACACCTGGATACGTTGGATTCCGTGTCGCATCTTGCCTGGCTTCGCAACGATCAGGGGCGAAACACAGAGGCTGCAGAACTACTTGAAGAAGTTATCACGACGTGTCGTCGTAAGTGGGGAGACGAACACATCGGGACGCTGGAGTTCGCGAATGTTCTTGGGTGCATATATATTTCCCTAGGTCGTTATAAGGCGGCCGAGCAATTGTTCCTTAGGAATATTCCGATTGCGAGCCGGGTGCTTGGCTATAAGAACGACCTGAGCCTTTTTATGGTGGGCAATCTCGGCCAGACATATGCGGCCCAGGGACGTTATGGCGAGGCCGAGCGCCAGTACCTGGAGACGCTGCGGCTGCGCGACGGCTTTTGGGACGATGAGAACATCTGGACACTCACGTACAAGGGCTTCCTTGCTGATTTGTATATAAAACAGAAGTGGTACGACGATGCAGAACGGTTATACCGCAAGATTCTACCGATACAACGCCGTATTGACAAGCACTATCGTACGCTGTGGTCTGTGGGCGGACTTGCTCAAGTATGTACCTGTCTGAGAGAGTATGATGAGGCGGAGAAGTTGTTTGCCGAGGCATTGGAGGGCTGGCGGAAACAACTTGGTGAGAATCATCCGGGAACGCTGAGATGCCAAAACGACCTGGCAAAATTGTACATATCCCAGGATCGATTTGATGAAGCGGAATCTTTGCTTATTGAGGCATTAGAGATTAGTCGCCGCACCCTCGGCGATGACCATCCGTTAACGCTGACCACAGTAAACAACCTTGCGATAGTAAACAAAGAGCAGGATAAGTATAAAGATGCAGAGGATCTACTAATTGAAGCCGTCGAAGGAAGAATACAAAAGTTAGGTAAGCAACATCCGGACGCCATAGAATCTATGAAAGACATCATTGAACTCTACGAAGCCTGGAACCAACCAGAAAAAGCCAACGAGTGGCGAGATAAGCTCCTCCAAATGAAAAATGTCGAAGAGTAATAGGCATGTTCAAATGACTCCATGTTCTTGAGTTACTGCAAACAGAGTAAGAGCTGATGGACTTTTTCAAGTTACCAGCTCTTTGGACATTCTGTGTATTTTCGTTGCTTCCTGATTTTCAATACGCAATTTATTGAATCAGTGGAACTTCCTCGAACAAATGCTCTGCAAGCACAATGAGGTCCTGGACATCGACGACGCCGTCGCCCCAGGGCATGGGACCAATATCACACAAAGAATTATCTGTACCCCAATGGTCCCCCATGATGTAGATGTCTGCGGCATCAACAATCCCATCGCCGTTGAGATCAACGATGGGAATAATTGGGGCCTGGTATATGTCGGCCGCCCAGTCGAAATTGTGGCCGGACAGGACCATGAAGATTTGGTCGTTCTTGCAGATGAGCTTCTGCCAAACCTGCTCGGGTGTATTGTTCGGGAACGAATAACGATAATATTCATTCAGGCGACCATAGCTGTGGAGTCCACCATCACGGTGGACGAGGTGTTCCGAGAAGTGCTTGGCCATGTAGCCGTTCGGATCTTCCCGGATGAAGTCGTTGTTCCATCCTGCCATGTAGGCATGCGTGGTCACGATTGTCGGCTTGCCGGCATGGCGGTCCACCACGGACTGCGCCCAGTCGAGCACTTTGTCGTCGGGTTCCATTTCGAGTCCGATATGGATGGACTCGTATCCTCCGGCCGTGAACGTGGTAACGGAATTGCCGATGCGAAAGCTATCCAAGTACCACGGTTGATTCTTGAAGTGAAGAGATTGTGGCCCGAAGTAGCTGTTATAGAGTTTAAGGCAGTCGATTACTCTGGGATGCCAGTGCGGCTTGCCGGGGGTCCGATCGAACCCTGGTACCGGTGTGCTGCTGTCGTAGTCGTGATTGCCCGGGACCGTGCTGTACGGCAGTACGCCATGCAGCACGTACAGGGCGGTCGAGGCGGCTGACGCCTGGAAAGCGATCGCTTCATCACTACCGTGCGACTGCCAGATGTCCCCCAGATGTATGGCAAAGACGACGTTCTCATCGGCCGCTTTGCCGCGCAGCCAGGCCATCTGCGCATAGAAGCAACTCATTCCCGGGCCCACGGCCGAGTAGCCCATATGCTGATTCTTGAGCTGGGTCAATTCTTGGGTGTCAGGCAGTACTGCGACTTTGAACTTATCGGTCGCCGTAACCCCGTAGGCCAAGAGGAATACGAGCGAGCAGCAGGACGGAAAAAGACGCCTGGCAGTAAGTACAATCTATCTCCTTGATCAAGATTCTTCACTGGACCAACGCACAGCGACCTCAAACGCCGAAGGCTCCCTCGGCAGGGATCCAACTCTGTCTACGGTCATTCTGACATGATCGACAGGGAACCGCAATGTTGGAGCTATCGGAGACAGGTCGCGGCCAGTCCCCACCCTTGAGTCCTGGCCGCTTGGTCAGGGGAGGTGCGAAATGACAGATGTATCAATACGAACAATGCTCCTGGAGTTCGTGGATTCCAATGGAGCGAGCCACATCCGAGAGCTGCATATCGAGATACTCCGGCACAAGCCTGATACGCCGGAGCACACGATTCGCGCACGGCTGTCGGAGGCTGTGTCAGATGGACTGCTGGACAGGCTGGGGGACGGTTTCTACGACATCTATGCCGAGGATGAGGACATGACGTCGGTTGTGTCCTACCCAAACAGATGCCAGCTGTGGGGGCGCTCAGGGTACAGGGGCAATTGTGACGGGCGGCTAATAAAGGATCTAATTTGTCGCTATCATGCCACAAAAGTCGCTGACCCGATGGAAGGGTCGGGCACGAGTAGAGATGTTGTTGCTGGCCTCAACAAGTACAAACGCGCAGGGATAAGCTACTGGGGTGGCGACCTTCGCAGTGGCTTTGACTTGACCAGGCAAGACCTGCCGGACCGGTTTGACTTTGTGTGGGTACACCCGCCGTACTGGAACATCGTGCAGTACAGAAGCGGCGACAGCGACTTGAGCAACTGCGAGAGCTACGAGCGGTTTCGGGAAATGCTGATGGTCTGTCTGCGGCGGTGTTATGAAGCGCTGGAGGTAGGCGGCAGGCTTGCTGTTTTGATTGGGGATGTCCGCCGAAGCGGCAGGTACACGCCGATTGTGAAAGACGTGCTGAACTTTCCGTACGGCGAGATTCGAAGCATAATCATCAAGGTGCAGCACAACTGTATGAGTGACAGGAAACGCTACGGGAAGATGGAGGATGTGCCGATACGGCATGAGTATTGTGTGGTGTTCAAGAAGAGCGGAGTGGATCTAAATCTACCGGCGGCGGGCGAGAGACATAAAAGGACGGTCGCTATTCCGTTGTCGCGGTGATGAATATGTTGGACGAAGAGCCTTCGGATGAAGCACGCCACGCACTTGAGCAAGCCAGGAAGGAGATGGGGCGCGGCGAATTTATGAGACACGAAAAGGTCGCGGCGAGGTATGGGGGGTACATTGATCTTCCTGTCAAGTGGAGCAGCCCGCCGTTCAACGGTGATTGGCCGTCGAGCATGTGTGTTTCCCATGACCCCGTCGCGATCGGGTCGGTCTGTTACGGCTTCATGTGGATCGGATGGAGCGGTCACCCGCGGATAGGTGGCGCAGCGGGCTACCGGGCCAAAGGGGCTCCCGCGGATGCCCCACTTCCCGGGACCTTCTACGATCCCTAAGCCGACGGTGCCCGCATGGAGAGTCTTGGCATCCATGAGTATTGGAGTGACCCGCTGAGTGAGCGGTATTCGCGCAACCTCGTGACGGGCGATGGCATCGAGTTGGCCTGTCCGGCGGAGCCTGACTTCGATGGCGATTGTGCTGTACGATTCGGCGATCCGGAGACGCTTTTTACGCAGTGGCTGGACGCTCCGCCTGATCTCGCCGGGGACATTGATTCACGCGTCCGCGACGGGGGAAGTGACGCTAAAGGACTTCGCCAGGTTTGCCTGCTACTGGCGACCCCCTTCGGGCACTGGGGCAAGCTCAACTCTCCGCAGGCTGGCGTCGCCGCCGTGACAGGAGCAATCCTCGGATCGGAACGGCATTAGAACGCGACAACCACAACCTGTTTCCTACGTGCAACGCTGGCAAAGAACCTCTGGCCCTGTGCGCGGCCAGGAAATAACGGGCTTGTTGCACGCTGCGTCTTGTCAGTTCTCCCTTTGTGTCGGAAGTCCAAACGTCAGTTTCCCCCCAATTCCGCCTTCAACTGAGCTTCGGCTTCGTGCCAGTTGGCGTCATCCCGGCCGGGCAGACATCCGCTCTCCAGCCAAAGGACTCGGGCCCGCTCCTCGATTTGCCCGCGAGTCAAGGTTACGGCTTGCCCAGCGGGCATTGCCGTTACCTTTGACTGTCTCCGCTGCTTCTTTGGCTTGGCGGGGCCATGAAGTGGGACCACACTTGCGCTGCCCGATTGAGCGTCGACATCTATTATCTGCGCGGCGTTCCTGCCGGATTTCTTTCGAGTTTTCATCAGTTCATCCCTTTGCTTATACGGTTGCATTTAGAATGACCACGCATACGCTCTCCGTTCTCGGCAGGTTCAACCGTTTGTGTTTCTCGCTGCCGGTAATTGCATGTTTGCCGAGCATGTCTCAAGGTCCAGTGACTGTCCGGGGCCGAGACGTATCACAGGGGCCGTGGCGAGGGTTGTACGGGGTGTGCGAAGAACACGTATTTTTGCGCTCCGGGCCCGTCTCGCTGAACATGGAAGGCCCAGCAGATGTATGTGGGGCATTAGGTGCAGAGTGCAGCCTGTCTTGGTTGTTTGGCTGCATCTTCTTAATAGACGAATAGCCCATCGGAGTTGTATGTTTTCGCTTGATCATGAGCAGACGGGACTCATTATTGACTACTGCCTTGGCCTGTCTACTCCTTCAGAGGCGGAGGAGGCCGAAGAACTAATTGCCCGCAGCGATCGGGCCGCCGACTGGCACTCGCAGGTCCAGACTGCGTTTGCCTTTCTCTCATACGTGCCGGCAGAACCGTGCCCTGATCGTCTGGTGGAGCTTACAGTTCATCGATTGCGTACGCTCGCCGCACGAAGGGCCTCTGCTGGAGGTCCGAAATCAAGAGGCATCGGAGTTGATCGTCACCAGTGGTTCAGGCATAGGGCGGCCGTCACGGCGGTCGCTGCTTCCATCGTGGTCTTTACCAGTATTCTCATCTCATCTCTTGACTCAGCTTACCGTAACCGCTCCCGCCAGGCGCCCACGGAACAAGTGGAGAGAATCTCCACAGAGATGCATCTTGGCGATTCGGACTATGCACGCCTGCCCATCCTGGATGAGTTGCAGGGCACCGAATCCATACACCAAGTCCCGGGCTTGTTTCCAGCAGTGTCCGAGTCGGCTGGGTATTATCCTCGCCGGATGGACCACACGACTGAGCTTGGCCCACGAGTTATGCCTACTTCGTGGGAACACGACGGGGAGCAACAATCCCAAGATCATCTTCCACGATTCTCGCCTTGGGTCTTGCCCGGCCAGTCACGGGAGCACCAAATGGCGATAGGTATGAGACCAGCCCGGGACTGAAGCGGTAAGTTCCTTCTTCCTCTTGGCCTTGTGCTGACGCAGAAGGCTGGCGACGGCAGGGTGGCCGGCCGGGAGAGGCGATGAGGCCGTGGCTGAGGTTGTGGACATTCACTTGGACATTCGCCGAAGCTATCGGCAAACGCGCCGAGGTGCCGTCCGCTCGGTACCAGAGATAGAGTGTACACTATATTCTTCAGGCAGATGGTATAATGCCCCTATAATGAATGGACCAATGGATATCGTCTGGAGGGAAACGTGAGAGTCGGTTTGGGATGTGACCATCGTGGCTTTGCTGCCAAAGAGTGGATCGTCGCCATGCTCAGTCAATTGGGCCGCGAGTGTGTCGATTTTGGAACAGACAGCCGCCATCCGGTTGTTGCAAGGAACAGCTTCACAAGCATAGATTCTTCCTTCTAC
>Ga0272442_10012037_pt1 | contig 10493 bp, 7 predicted proteins | sample SSMForm2O_FD_200262 | JGI IMG/M metagenome (GOLD analysis project Ga0272442, IMG submission 200262) | Marine sediment archaeal communities from Little Sippewissett salt marsh, Falmouth, MA, United States - SSM-Form-2O | ecosystem: Environmental > Aquatic > Marine > Wetlands > Sediment ... | reverse complement strand
TGGTTGTTGGCGACCGAGGTGCCGTAGTAGCGGGTGCTGCCGTTGTAGATGCCGATGTCGTCACCATGGCCGACGAGGTGGGCGAACTGGAAGCCGTGGTCGAGCGAGTCGCGCACCGCGGTGGTGTTGGTCGGGTCGTGGAAGTGGACGTCGGTCCAGCCGGGCGGGGTTATCGCGGCAATGGAGTCGTTCGACTGCCGGTGGTCGTACCCGGACCAGAGTTCGGCGTCGACGAGCAGGATGCGCCTGAGGTAGTCGAGCGGGGGAGATTGCTCGTGGGTAAGCACCTTGTTGACGAAGGTCTGGACCTGGGTTGTGTTGTCGACCGAAGCCCGGCCGACGTAGAGGTCGTAGTACAGGTCGACGGTGTCGTCGTCCGGCTCGCCGAAGATGTTGTCGTTGTCGCCGTCCCAGGACCAGTCGAGGTCCGCGTAGTAGAGGTCGCACGGGATATTGCCGGTGTTGCCGCCGCAGTAGGCGCGCGCCCGCCGGCCGGGCACGACGCCGTTGTCGCCGCCGAGGATGACCCAGGTCAGGCCCTGGTTGGCGTGGTAGTCGATGATGAAGTTGCGGATCTTCTCCTGGTTGTCCCTGCCGGAGTAGTTCGCGTAGATCCAGGAGGTGGTCTTCACCTCGGTCCTGAACCCCTTCCGGACGTGCCGGTCGGCGAGGGCCTGGAACCCCGAGGAGAGCGAGGACGAGGTTATGATCACCCCGTCGACGTTGCCGAAATCGGTTTGCCTCGTTCGGGGAGCGTACCGGTTGACGTCGCGGGGGTTGATGACCAAGGCCCGTACCGCCGGCGCGATGAACCGGGACTGGCCCGGGAAGAGCGACTGCCGTGGCAGCGCCGGGTCCGACTTCGGCCTGACTTCGACCTCCATCCGGGTTACCAGTTCGAGTTGCCCGGATTCCGGCCGGTAGCGGAGTGGGTTGAGCGTCACCGTAGCGAGGCGGAACCCGGCCTTGGAACCTGCCGGGCCAACCTCGGCCAGCCGGGCAGGCCATGCCTGGTCGGAGCCGTATACCGCCGGGTCGCCCGGGACGAACTCGGGCAGGGCGCGTCGAGAAACGGGCACCGGCGCCTGGGCCGGGAAGACCGGGTGCTCGACGTCAATCAACTCGGTGGCCGTGGCCTCCACCGCCAGCTCCACTGCGCCGGTGCCCTGGGGCAGCACGACGGTGAACTGCCAGCGGGGCAACGCGGGCAGGCCTGTTTCGTGCAGCGGGACGACGGTCAGCCGTTCGTCGCTCGACCGGTCGGGGAGGACGCCGACGGTGCTGAAGAGGTTACCGTCACGCTCGACGGTCCCGACCTTCAGGGCTTCGGCGCTGAACCTGAAGGTTTCGGACCAAGGCCCGGCCAGCGCGGGCAGGGCGAGTGCTACAAGAACGATTGCAGCCAGGTGCTTCCTCATGCGGCCGCCACTCTCCGAGGTGTAGCCGGGATGCGGGCGCTCGACGCCTGCGCGTACCTCGGTCGTGAGTTGCATCGTTGGTGCGGGGACTCGAAAACGCTCCTGCTCACAGTGCCTCCTCCTGCAATGCCCCGGCGCGACCAAGGGGGTCGCCGGCCGGGCGGACACGGAGTAACCCAAAAGGGCGGTCTGACCGCATTTGCTTACGTACGAAAAGGGGGTCGGGCGGGATACCGACAAGTACCCGCCCGACCTCCAGCCGTAGTCATTATAGAGGTCATGCGGGCCGGGTCAAACGAACTACTGGCTAAGAGACGGTTCCGCCCCACACCGGCGACTCATCCCCGCTGCAACAGCCAGCGAAGGGCAGGAAGCCCGACTGCCAGGGCGAGCAGTCCGAGGTAGGCGGCGATTGCCGCCGCGACGATGAGCCAGGTCTCGGTACGGGTGAATCGACCCGGTTCTTCTCGGTCGTCGGGCCGAGGCTCACTCACCTGGCAAGTATAGGCCGCAATCTTCCGGTCGAAAGCCGGTCGTCAGCGCTGGACGACCACCCTTGAGACGAACCGGTCGGTTTCACGCCGGACGAAGTAAACCCCGGCCGGTACGTACGAAACGTCGTTGCGGCCGTGGTGCAGTTCCGTGACCTTCCGGCCAGACACGTCGAGCAGGCGCCAGGCTGGCGGCGTCCCAGCGCCACCGGGCAACTCGAGGACGTTGCAGATAACGGCAGGTATCCTCACCGGAGCTGGGATGCCGCCCTCCTCCGCGATTCCGCTCGTCGGGCAGACGGTCAACCGGAACCGGACGGTGTCGTTCTCGGGGCGTGTGTCGGACGCGAGTAGTACGAAGCAGGCGCAATCGTATTCACCCGGCGGCAGCGCGGGCTGGAAGTCGTGGAATACGGCGTCGGCGGTGTCCATGCCGGCCAGGTTCACATAGGACGTGTCGAACAGGGAGTCGCCGAAGTTGAGCACCACCGGCAGCGAGTCCTCGGTGAAACCGGCCAGTTCCAGGCAACGGGCGTTGACCGTGTAGAGCGACTCGGCATAGACGGTGTCGTTGTCCGGGAAGCCGGCTACCGAGTCGAGTGCGACATCGTGATACTCGACGACCGCGCACATCTGCATGTCGCCCGACGGCCCGAACAGGTGGTACTGGGCACCGTCGTACCGCCAGTGGATGCTGTCGGGCGCTGCGCGGGCACCGTCGTGAAGCCAGTTGAGGGTGTTGTTCGTCTCCTCGCCGCCGAGCACGAACAGGTAGAAGTCGCCGCCCCAGATGGTGCAGTCCGGGGCGGGTAGCAGGTTGTAGTGGAAGTCGCTCGAGTAGGTGCGCACCACGGTGTCCGCTTCGTAGATGATGGTGCCGGGCCCGCCGTCGAGGCCGTCGTCGTCGATGACGCGGATGAGTGCCTTGTCGGTGTTGAGCCGGAATACGCGATGGTAGATACCGGCAACGACCGCCGGGTAGTGGTCGGCCTTGAGCCGAACCCCGAAGCCGGCCTTGCTTCCGGTTATCGTGTAGCCGGTGTTGTTGGAGTTGTAATCGCACCAGCGGAGGGTATCCGTACCCGGAAAGACGGTTCGGTCAACAGCGCCACGTGGTGCCGGGGAGAGAACAGAGGTTCCGGGCATCCATGTTTCCACTACGCCCGGACCGATGGCGAGCAGCACGCTCATAACGATGATTGCGGTCATTGCCACCTCCTGCACAGGGTATAGGGTGGGATACCCGGTCTGTCAACAGGGTCGAGAGCGCAGTTTGACATCACGGATTGTGATTCCAGCCAGAAGTCGCCAGGCGGTGGGGGTTGGACTCCACGGGTTGACAGGGTTGACACTCCGGTTCCTGCCGGTATTATTGACCTGCATGGGGAGGGTTCGCTCGTACGACGGACCCGGCAACCGGGCTGAAGGCGCCACGGTGCCAGAGTCGCAAGACTCCATGCGGTACTGAGCAGGGCTCAGGACAAACAAGGCCTTCCGAAAGGATGCCGCCCACCGGGAGGGCGGCGATTCCTTTTTCAGGGCGCCTGCTTTGACCGCCGTTACCCGCTGGAATAGACTGGGGGAATCATGACAGAAGAACGCTTCGAATCGGTCGATGCGGTTATCGAGATACCCCGCGGCAGCCGTAACAAGTACGAATACGACCACCAGAACGGCGGCATCCGGTTGGACCGCGTGTTGTACTCGTCGGTCCACTACCCGACCGACTATGGATTCCTGCCCGGGTTCGAGGCCGCGGACGGGGACCCGCTCGATGTGCTGGTGCTGGTGGATGAACCAACGTTTCCCGGGTGCCGGATGCGGGTCAAACCCATCGGCGTTCTGCTGATGCGGGACGAGGCGGGTACGGACGAGAAGGTGCTGGCGGTTTCGGTGGTCGACCCGCGCTACGAAGGGTTCGAGGACATCGGTGACGTCCAACCCCACCGTCTGCGGGAGATCGAGAACTTCTTCGATACCTACAAGGAACTGGAGCGGAGCAAGCAGACGACGGTCGAGGGGTGGCGGGGGGCGGACCACGCCCGCGAAGTGCTGGCGAAGTACCGTCGAAGCTGAATCCGGTCCGCGGCCCGGCCGTTATCTCTGAAGCACCAACTTGCCGGTTGCGGTCGCGCCGGCAGCATCGAGCCGGGCTAGGTAGACGCCGGCACTCAGGTGGCGCAGGTCCGAAGTCAGGCACCCTCTCCGCCCCAGCACGACGCTCCGTCGGTGGACACACCTGCCCGCGGGATCGTAGACGGTGACTGTTGCCGGCCCGGGACGTGGTGCCACGTAGCGGAGCGAGGTGACGCCCCGCGACGGCGATTCGGGGACGAGCAGCATTCCGGCGGCCGTGCACTTCCCGGATGGCGCGCCCGCGCTTCCCTGTGTGCCGTACCCTCCGTCCGCCTCCGGGATGACGTAGCGCCACAACTCCCTGGTCTTGTTGCCCTTGAGAGCGAAGAATGTCCCTACGCCGGCGGCAGCGATGTCGGCGCCGTATTTCACCCTCCTGCCTCGGTCGTTCGAGCCGAGTTTGGGCACGGTATCCAGTTCGTTCCATGTCCGCGCCTCGATATCGTAGCACCAGAACTCCCCGGTGTTGCCGCCCTTCAGCGCGTACAGCTTGTTGCCGCACCATGTCGCGCAGCCGCCGTCCTTCAGCTTCTTCCGCCGGCCCGTTCTGCCCCGGTAGGGCATTGAGGGGAGCGAATCAGGATGCCAGGCACCGTCGGCGACGTCGAACCGCCATAGTTCGTGGTACCGCGCCTTGTGGGCGTAGATGTGAGCCATGCCGTCGTAAGCCAGCCAGGAACCGTCCTTCCAGCGCGCACGCTGCCCGGGGGGTGCCTCGGGCAGCGTCTCCCAGGTGTCGGCGAGTATGTTGAACCGGTAGAGCTCAGTCTTGTAGCCCTTGAGCAGGTAGACGTACGGTACCCGCTGGTGGACGACGTAACAGAGGTCGTTGCCGCCCTTCACGCTCTTCCGGTAAGGTCCCTCGGGTATGTCCGGCAACTGGGCCCACGAATCACGGTCGGCGTGGTACCGGAAGAACGAGAGCGTGTTGTTCCCCGCGACGTAGTAGATGTGGTTGCCCCCGTCGCCGACACCACGCGAACCCTTCTTTGCCTCGCGCAGCCGTCCGCGCCGGTTACCCATCGGCAGAGCGCCCAGTTCCTGCCAGGCGTCGCCCACCGGGTCGTACGAGTAGAAGTCCTGGGTCTTGTAGCCCTTCCCGGCGTAGAGTTGTCCTTCCAGTTCCACCAGCCAGCCGCCACGCTTGACCGGTCGGCCGGAAGGCACCAGCGGCATCGAAGCGGCCTCGTGCCACCCTTCGGGCCAGTCGGGACGGTACCGGACGAAACGCGTTTCGGTGTGGTAGTGCCCGGCGGTGTCCTCCATCGTTACTTCGATCGTCCAGTCGCCCGGCCCCGGGAACGTCAACTCGAATGAAGTCAGGTCGCGGCCGCCCAGCCGCTTCCCGGGTTTGTCGAATCCGGACCTGGGGCTGACGATGACCTGCCCCGTGATTCTTCCCACCGGGGTTCCGTCCGGGTTGTAGATGTGCCCGGTTCCGGGGTGGACGATGTACTCTTTGATCACCCCGCACGCGGGGTCCATTATCTTGATTCAGGTTTTACTGTCGCACACCCGTACCCCGGTTGCGGTTACACAGTGGGAGGTTCCGTTGGCCCAGACAATCTTCGGGAGGACATCATAGCACAACTCGATTGCTCGCTTGATCCGCTTCCAGTGCTTGGCCGGCGTGCTGGTGGTGCTGCGTTGGCCGCGGATGTCGTAGCCGTTGCTCTGGCCGTGGTCGGTCAGGTAGTCCCGGATGCCGTTCTTGATTCGCGTGACGCTGGACCCACTGCCGTCGCGGTCGGTTTCGATGCGACCGGCCATTTCCTCAACGAGCGAGTCGTCGCTCACCCCCGGGGGTACCACGCTCGGGTTCTGCTTGTTGTCGAAGTAACGCAAGCAGGCCGATGCCGCGCAGGGTGCGCAGTAGGTGCTGCCACCCCTCGGGTACTGGGGTTTGAACTGGCAGAAACTAGGAACCTGCTTGTCGACGGTGCCGGTGGTATCGACGTCGTTGCAGAAGAAGTCCTCCACTTCGCCCGCATTCCCGGGCGTGACGTTGACGGTTATCGTCGGATCGGTGAAGAGTTGGCCGTCCTCGACGTCGATGGTGAAGAAGGGCGGTGTCGGGTCATAGGTCACGTCCTCCAACACCTGGTAGGAACCGCCGGTCGTGTGGACGTCGGCTCGGAAGTGAAGTGGCGTGTTGCCGGTCGGAGAAGGTGATATCAGGTCCGAGTCGAAGTAACCGGTCCAGCCGTCGCCGCTGTCCTCACTCACCCAGAAGGACGATATCAACTCCTCGCCTCCATCAGAGTCGGTCCAGCACGGAGTCCACGGCATGACGTCGGTTGAGAAGCTGAACGCAACCGAATCGATTTCCACCCCTTCTGGCCGCGACCACAGCAACTCGACAAAGGTCGTGCCCGGCATCACCCAGTCGTCCTGTGGCAGGGGGTTCACGTGGCCGTTGACCGCGAGGCAGAGTTCCTCGGCCGCAGGCAGGGAGTAGTCGACGGTGATGTAGGGTTTCTCCGGTTCGAACCACCCCGAGAAGCGGACGAAGTGAATACCGGTCAGGTCGGTTTCGTGGAACCCGACCCCGAACCAGTCGTCGGCCAGCCGGGCCTGCAGGTCAGCGGCGGCTTGCACAGGCAGGTCGTAGGAACACCACCCGGGCGGCTGGGTGTTCTCTTCGGTGTAGAGGTACCAGCCATCAGGATCGGTGTAGCCGACGTCGGCGAAGACTGCGGCCGGGTCTCCCGAGCGGGGGTCGCTGGACAATCTCGTGATGTACCACCAGGGCCGGTCGTTCTCGTAGCGGAACACCCGCAACTGCACGGAGTTGATTGTCGAACCGTCCGGTATTGCGGCCGTGTTGAAGACCATGTAGCCCCGGTCCACGTCGAACCCGTTGGCATGAACCAGGCTGAACTGGGTCCGGGCAGAAGAGGTGACCGAACCGGTCTCGTAGTCGAGCGCCTTCGGGTGGCAGTCCACAGTAGCATCGGTCCCGAGGGCCGGTCCCGCCGAGATGAATATCACCGACGCAACGCTGCAGAGGAATCCGAAACGCAAAGGCATCTTAGCCTCCTTTGCTCGTGGCCGCCTTGCGCGACCGGCCTGATGACCCGCTTGGTCAGCCCGTCCGTAGCACGGGACTGGCCCTGTACCCGTCGGTGCAGGATGGCCCGGAATGCGTCTGCTGTCAAGCCACCGGTGGAAGACGAAGGATACATCAGGCCGCCGCGGGCCATGTCGCTTGCAAGCCGCCGCTGGCGTGCTAACTTGAGCGGTGAAGGTGCGGACGATGGTACCCGGAGAACTGAAGGCGTTCTGCGCCCTCAACGACGACGACTGGCTCGAGGATGTCATCGCCCGGTTCTGGCAGGGCATAGACGGGGTCAGCAGACGCGAGTGGTGTCACGTGCTGGAGGACGGTGGCCGCATCGTTGGTCGCGTGATGTTCTATCACCTGCCTTCAAGTTCGGAGACGCTCGTGCTCTTCGGGTTGCACGTTGACTGGGATGGTGATTACCTTGACTCCGGCAAAATGCTGTTGGGCGAGGCGATTGACCGTATGCGGGACACGGGCGCGGACCGCATCGACCGGCAGCTATATGATATCTTCTCGACCGCGCCAGATAAGGAGCGGGCCGTTCACGAGGCAGCAGGCTTCCGCTGCATCCAGGACAAGAGGCGGTACGTGTGGAAGGTGACCGAAGAACCGGTGCGGGTTCCGGAACGGCTGGAGTTTCGACCGATGAGCGAAACAGGTGAGCATACCTTCATAGATGCCATTCGTCGCGTGACCGAGGGTACGCTGGACCGGGAGGATCAGGATACGTTGCGTCGGGTCGGGGCCGAGGAGCATGCCCGGCGGCACATGAACGGCCTGAAGGATACCGGGTTCCGGGCCGACCGGTTCCATCTCGCGTTCCTGCCCGGCGCAGAGTTGTGCGGCCTGATTGCGCCGTGCCGGTTGAACGATGAGGAGGGGGCAATCAACTACATCGGGGTTGTGCCTGAGCATCGCGGCCATGGTTACGGCTACGACCTGGTGTTGAAGGCCAACGAAGTGCTGCAGCCTGAGGGATACAGGGAGGTTGTAGCCGAGACTGATATGCAGAACGTGCAACTGCACGGCCACCTGGAGCGAGCCGGGTACAGGCACGGGGGGACGATATGGTGGTACAGGTACGATTTCGCCGACGAGGGCGCCGGGACAGGCGGGGAGGAATGATGAGGATGAGCTTCGCTGCGGTGGGGTTGGTGGGATCGCTGCTGTTCGGGGTCGCACGGGCCGAACTGCTGCCCATGTACCAGGTTGCCAGAAGCTTCGCTTTGCCTGCCGAGTGGGCACGGAAGGTGGACGTTGAGGCGAAAACTGCAGATGTCCGGGTGCTGACCGGTGCGGCCGGGTTGATTGAGTGCGAGTTCATCGTTGCCGACACGCTGCTTCCTCCCGCAATTGCACTGGTCGAAGAGGAGGGCGAGAGCGAAGTCAAGGTGCTGCAGCCGGCCGCAGCCAGGCATTCGGACGACGAAGTCTGGACCGTTCGGGTGGACCCCGAAATCGTCGCGTGCTTCGTGATGACCGATACGGGCGATGTTGACATCGGCCTGTCGGGCGGGTCCGAGACCACGCTGTTCGCGGCTGCAGACAGCGGGCACGTCACAATCGACCTGAGTGAGATGGCGTCTGGCACGGTTGAGGGAATGTTGCTGACCAACAGCGGCAACCTGCTGCTGTACGCACCCGCCGATGCCGAAATCTGGTTCGGGGTAGAAGACGACCGCGAGTTGGAGGTGCCCGGGTTCGTGCGCGACGGCGAGGACTGGCACCACCTTCCCGAAGGGGATGTTGACCTGACCGTGTCGCTGTGGAGTGACGTCAAGAGCGGCGCGGTCAGGGTTGTCCTGACTGGGGAGTAGAGAATCGCATGGTTTGTTCGAGGCGGAAGCTTGTCGCGGACTGCCAAGTAGGAAGGGAAGGTGGCTTGTGGGCCTGAGTATCACGAGCCTGGTTCTTGGCGTCATCGCGCTCTTATGCGGTCCATTCACCGGCGTCCCGGCTATCATTTGTGGCTGGGTTGCACTTGCCCGGAAGCGTGGGGGGCGGGGGATGGCCATTGCCGGCGTTGCGGCCGGTGCATCAGGTACCCTCTTTGTTACCGTGGTGTGGGCGGTGGTGATCATCATCTACCTCTCGGCAGGAAACCAAGCGAAACAGGACGAGGTGTGGCGCAACACGGGTTTCATCCATACAGCGATGGAGAACTGGTACATCGACCACCTTGCGACTTACCCCGGACCGGACGCCTCATGGGAACCGGGCGAACCGGGTATGGCCGACTACTTCCCGGACGGGTATCCGGAGAACCCCTTCACCGGCGACATGTATCGCTACGGCGTTGACCTGTTTTACTTCCCGGACTGGCGCGGACCGGGCAAGCCCGACGCGGTCGAGCGCACCGACCCGGACTGTCCTTATAACGACCTGTTCGCGCCCGAGGGAAAGCCCGGCACCATCGTCGTGCTCGGTTGGTCGGCAGGGCGCGATTCCCGCCGTCAAGTCGAGCGGTACGCTGTCGTCGGGTTCGGCAAGGACACCGGGCACGCAATCCACTCGGCCGAGATGCGCAAGGGGACCAGCGTCTGGACCTACCGCGTCAGGCTGAACTGACCCGGAACCCGGCGCAAGACACGGACACCGAATCACTCCTCCTGTGGCGGCGTCCAAGAGTGACATGACCGAATCGATCAGGGCCGACGGCGAGCGTGTCTGCATGGTTACCGGGGCGACCTCGGGCATCGGACTGGCGACCGCACGCGCCCTGGCTGCCAGCGGCGACGGTGTCTTAATCGTCAGCAGGAATTCGGGGAGATGCCAGGATACTGCCGAGACAATAAGACACGAGACCGGTAACCCGGCGGTGGACTGGCTGGCCGCCGACCTTTCGTCGCTGGCCGAGGTCAGGCGCGTGGTAGGCCTGTTCCACCAAAGATGGGACCGGCTCGACGTGCTGGTGAACAATGCCGGAGTGTCGCCGGCGCGACGGTTTCGAACTGGCGTTAGGCGTCAACCACCTCGCCCATTTCCTGTTGACCACGTTGCTGCTGGATACGCTCAGGGTTTCCGCGCCGGCCCGGGTGGTGAACGTCACGTCAGGCATCTACCGAAGGGGCAGGCTCGACTTCGCCGACCTGCAGCTCAGACGGCGGTTCTCGCCGATGAGCGCCTACGCCAACTCGAAGCTTGCCAACGTGGTCTTCACCCTGGAGCTTGCCCGACGGTTTGAGCCGGAGGTGCTGACCGCCAACGCGATGACACCCGGGCTCTGCCACACCAACATCGGGCTCGAGGGTGGGGGCGTCCATGCCTGGGGGAAGCGGTTCGCCGACTGGCTCCTGCGGGCGAAGACCCCGGAGCAGGGGGCCGACACCCTGGTGTGGCTGGCAGCGTCTGACGAGACAGCCGGCATGACCGGTAGGCTGTTCA
>Ga0272442_10012034_pt1 | contig 10495 bp, 11 predicted proteins | sample SSMForm2O_FD_200262 | JGI IMG/M metagenome (GOLD analysis project Ga0272442, IMG submission 200262) | Marine sediment archaeal communities from Little Sippewissett salt marsh, Falmouth, MA, United States - SSM-Form-2O | ecosystem: Environmental > Aquatic > Marine > Wetlands > Sediment ... | reverse complement strand
CAAGAACATTCATTGTAGGTTTAACAACTAAATTAAGTCCAAGCTCAGAAATTCTTTTTTCAGTATAATCTGTTGTATTCATACATTTTTTAATTAATTCATTATAGCCTTTTATTCCTAAATATTTGGAGATAGCATAAGCTGCTGCAACGGGACCACCAGATCTTGTAGCAAGTATCCCTGCTTGCTTATTGCTACTTATATAAGGTGTTGTTACACTTATTTTGTTAAGCCAATCCTTGTTTCTTATCATCAATGCTCCCAAAGGAATCGCTGAATAACCCATTTTATGAGCATCTATTGACATGCTACTTACTCCTTTTAGTTTAAAATCAAAATCCTTTATATTCTCTTTAATATCTTTTAAAAAAGGAATTACAAAACCACCAAAAGCTGCATCTATGTGTAGGAAGATGTCTTCATCCATACAAATATCACTTATTTCTGGAATCGGATCAATTGTTCCTAATTCAGTAGAACCAGCTATTCCAATTATAGCGGCAGTATCTCTAGAAATCATATTTTTAAGTTTTAAAATATCAATCAAATAATCATTATCTAATGGTACATGAACAAGTTTAATGTCCATAAGTGATCCAATCTTTTCAAATGAAAAATGTGCGCTTTCCGGTATTAATATTTCATTTTTACCATATAATTTCTTTGCAATCCAGATTGCTGTAATATTACTTTCTGTTCCTCCACTACTTATTAAACCTCCAGATGATTTTGGAGCATTTAATAAGGTTTTATAAAAGCATAATAGTTTATTTTCCATTTCTTTTGTGCCTGGAAAAAGTTCCGGATCTCCAAGATTTGTCTCTAAAAATTTAATATATGCTTCTTTTGCAATAAAATGAGGTTGTGTGCACATTGAACCGAGTATTCGACCACTTGAAAAAGTATAGTCCTTATCAAAATAATTTTGAAGTTCTTTTAATATTTCTTTTCTTTTTTCTTCATTCATTTTGTATACAAAATACTAGTAGGTAGAAAAAAGATTTCGCTTTATTTATTCCATTTATTTAAAAATTCAGATGCTGCCTTCTTAGTTTTTGGAGAATCACTATTAAATTGCTCTTTTACAAATTTTAAAATCTTTTCTTTATCTCCATAATCATCAAAATAATCATTGAATGCATTTATTGCATATGCTTTCATAAGTTCAGTTTGTTTTCCTTTATGTATTTTGTCAATATTTAGAAGAATTTCTGTGATTTTTGATTGTAGATGTGGTTTTGCTTTTGCGATTTTACCAGAATTTATTGCCGCTTGTCCTGCAACCATTGTTCTATTACTACTTATATTATCAAAATATTTATCAAAGTTTTTTTCAAACTTTTTTTCTGTATCAATTTTTGAAATATTTGCAAGTATGTTTATTGCAATATTTCTTTGATAATGATTCTTACTGTCTAACATATCTGAAAAAAAATCCCATTTCTTGTATAACTTATTTGGATATTTCTCTGAAATAAAATTTAAAATATTGTTACTTTTAAATCTGATTTCATCTTTTTTAGATAATGTGTCCTCTAATAATTTTAGAAATATTCTTTCATCGTTAATTGCTTCGTTTGCCAATTCTTTTAGCTTTCCTTTGGAAATCATTTCTAAGACCCAAATGGTTTATTTTTTTTTATTTCTTTACATAAATTAAGAATTTTTTGTTTATTCTTTCTTTGAAAATTTTTTCAAAATTAATTTTCACTTAAAATTCAATTAAATTTTCTTTTTCTTTCTATTAAAATTATTTATTTTAAAAAATAACAATTAAAACTGAGTTGTAATAGTTTGTCAATACATTTTAATATAGGTAATTGTATTTTGATTACATGATGGAGAAAGATACTAATTCGGATGAGGTCACTTCGTTTTTGAAGCTACCAGTTTATACTCGAAATGGGACATTTATTGGCCATGTAAGAAATATTTTTCTTGATATGGATGAAAAGCGTGTAAGTAGTCTTCTTGTAACAAATACAAACCCCTCTATTGTTGAGGGAACAGTCGATGTTGCTGTTCCATATAGGTGGGTAAATGCAGTTGGAGACATAATAATATTATCTCATTTTCCAGATCGAGTAACTACAAGAAAGAAAGAAGAAAAAGTTGAGGATGAGGAAGATAAATCAGATATTGATGTTATAGAATAAATATTTTAAAATAATTCAATTTGTCTTCATTTCATTCATTTTTTCCATAATTTGATTTTAAATATAGCATAGTCACCAAATTATTTCATTCTTTATAGAATGTGACCTCTCCAATAGCACAATATATTTATATAAAGAAAGTTATATATATAATTATAATGGTGATTGTTACACATAACTATAAGAGGTGTACAACAATCTTTAAATATGTGTAAGTGTAAATATATATTGAAAATATTAAAATACTGGTGATTAAAAATGAGGAAAAATTTAAGGACAGTTAAAACTGGAATTATATTTGGAATATTGCTAATGAGTTTATTTATTGCTTTTGTTCCAACAACTTCAGCAGGAATTGTAAGTGTTCCTCCTTTAATTAATGTTACATACCCCGCTCAGGAAGAAAATATTGTTCCAAATGGTGGAGTTCTTGAAATACCTCTATCTACAACTTTCACTCTTACAGGTTTTTGGGCAAGTTTTGCAGAAAATGGCATATTAAAAAGTAGTGTCGTACAAATAGAATTAAAGGTTATTGAAAAACCTGATTGGTGTGAAGCAAGTATTTCAAATCCACTTGCTCAATTAAAAATAGGTCAAGTGGACCCTTACCAGTCAAGATTAACTTTAACAGTAAATGAAAATGCTCCAGCATTTCAACAAGGAACAGTTAGAATAAGTGCAACATCTAAGATAACAAAAGGTTTATTTTTTAATATTGGATCGGAAACTGTTGAATTTGATATTTCTTTCATAATAGGATATTGGTGTGTTGTAACTTATGAATTGCCTCAAGGAACTTTAGTTGAAGTGGGGCCTCTTGATACTGCTGATTTTCAAATTGATATCCAAAATATTGGTAATGGACCTACATATGTTGGTATTGAAATTCTTGATATCCCTAAAGATGATTGGAGTGTTAGTGTTGCTTCAAGTGTTCAGTTAGCCTCACCAGTTTATGAAGCAGGTGGGACTGAAAAAACTGTTCATTTAAAAATAAAACCACCATATGGATTTGGTTTTCATAACGAAAGAAGATCATTCAGAGTTAGATTTACACCTTACTATCTGGGATTAACTGGTCTCGTAGGTCAACCAGAAACAATTACCTTTAATGTGCAAAATATTGGTATGTCACCTGGAGCAGGTTATGAGATTCCATTAATTGTATCTGTTGTGGTTATTATAGTATTGTTCTTTTACTTCTTCAAACAGAGAAAAAAATAAATCCTTTCTTTTTTAATTAATATTTTTTAAGGTAACTTTTTTATATCAATATTCTAATATATTTTTTCAGTTAATTAAAAAAATGAACATAAATATACCATAAGATTTAAATATATACAATTAAAATAATTAATATAATAATTAATTAAGTTTGGCGATAATAAAATGACTAAACAATTAAAGAAAGTTAAAATATCCATTATATTCTTAATATTATTTGGTTCTTCTTTTGTAACCTTATGCTCAAATGTAAAGTCAGGACCATTGGATCAAATTTATGAATGTACTCCAAATCTAGTAATTTTATATGACGATTCTTTATTACAAAAACCTGTTAAACCTTTTGATGATGCCACGTTAATACCTGTAAAGGTGGAACTGGATCTTATCGGTCCAGCTGTTGATATTGTACTTTCAAAACTCGGAGGGCAAGTAAAGTATATTGTTAATATAGAGATGGCTGAGGTTCCAGAAGGATGTCAAGCATCAATAATACCTAGCCTATTATTAATAGATCTTCCAACTGAAGATATTCCAGTCTCAGTAAATGCAACTATCTCAATTACAGTAAATCAGTTTGTTCCTGCTCTGTCACAAAGAAAGTTAGGTGTTAGAATGGTTTCTGAAAGTATAATTGGTAATAAAGCTATACTTATCAATTCTGGAAATTATACACAGGATATACCCTTTATTGTTGGTTATTATTCTCAATTAAATTTTAATTATAAAGATGGAAATGTTAGAAGTATACAACCAGATGGAATAGCTGATTTTACCTTTGAGATTCAAAATTTTGGTAATGGTGCAACAAATGTGATTTCTGAAATTGTGGATCTGCCTGATGGATGGTCTACAGAAATCGTTCGTAGCACAATATTAGGTTCAGAACTTGTTGGAAGCTCCTCAAGCAAAATAATTTCTTTAAGGGTTAAACCCCCAACTGATTTTGGTTATCATGAAGATAGGCAAATAATTAAGGTCTCAATGCTACCTGTATGTGTGGATAATCCTGATTATCAGGGAGAACCACATTATCTTTATTTCATAGTTCAAAGTAAGGGCTTTTTTACCCCTGGATTTGAACTTGGAATTTTATTATTTGCCTTTATTTTTGTTTTAATTCCCATCTGGAAAAGAAAGAAAACTAAGAATGGAAAAAATGATTTTGGAGGTAAAAGATAATGCTTACAAAAAAACTTATCGCTATTCTATTAATTTTCTGTTTTATTTTTCCTTCAATTTCAATGAATGTTTTAGCGAGTTCGCAAAACGATCAATCTGAATCTGATAACCATCTAAGATTAATTATGAAATTACTTCAAATACGATTTAATGGTGGATTTTTGGATTCTCTTTCTCTTGGTAGATATTTTTATAGACAACTTAGACCCCCGGTTGCTATTCAAGCGTACCCTGACGCTGTTGATTTGAGATATCTTAATGAGACAGTTTTTCAAATCGGTGGAAAAAATAATGTAACCGGCGAATGGGAAAAAATGATAAAGGTAGCAGGTGGTTGGGATTTTGCATGGTTAAATCCTCAAATTACTTTTTACTTTGAATTTGTACCTCCTGTAGATGCACCAGATGGAGTATGGAATGTTATATTCGACCCTCCACAAGTGTTGATGAAGACCAGTAAGACAGATTTAGATTGGTTTGGTGCTGAAACGCCCTTTAGAACAAATGTTACAATACAATTAAAACCATCAGTAGATCCGACCTATCCTACTCAGGATGTAGTTTTAAAGTTCAATATTGTAAGAGAGGAAGCCTTAAACCATATACGTATACTATCTGGTACTCCAAGATGGATAAGAACCGATAAAGAATTATATATAGAAAAGATGAATGAGATGGATCCAGATCTTTACAAATATTGGGATAGCTTTTTTAATATCTTTATGTGGAATAGGCTAAATAGACGGGTTTTCTTCTTTTTAAATTTACGATTTCCACCTTATGATAAGTGGGTTGATAGTACTGTTGAGATTTTAATTAGAGTTAATAAGTATCATCAAGTTGATATTATTCCTCCAGAGCCTGTTGAAATTGAGCCTTATGAGGTTAAATCTATCCCTGTTACTATTAAGAATATTGGGAGTCATATTGATACTTTTAATTTTAGAGTTAGTACAGATGAGAAAAATATGTTAGTTACTCCTCCTCCGGCTTTGACTTTGAAGCCTGGTGAGGAGGTTGAGGCTTTGGTTGGTGTTGCTGCACCTAAGAGGTTTTTATCTATTGGTTCAATGAGTTCAATTTTTCTTGAGGCGTATTCAGTTGATGATCCTGATAATGTTTTTCCACAGACAATAACCTTATCGACTGTCGGAATAAATGTAACTGGGGGTTCTACATACAATTTAGTTTCAATATTAATTACAATCTTTGTTATTATTGCAGTAGCTATGTATCTTTTGAGAAGACGAATGGATAAGATTGTTATAAAGCCTGAAAAACCATGGGAAATTCCTGAGGAAAAGAAATATCTTGATAATCTAAAAGAAAAAGATAAAAAGAAATACAATGAAACATTGAGTATGATGGAGGATGAATATAAATCTGCAATTTTATGGCATAGATACTATTGTACTTCATTAATAAGAAAGGGTAAAACTTCAGGTAAAAAAATTGAATTCAAACCTGCTATTAAAAAATTATCAAATAGCCTTAACAAAACATTAGAAAAAATAAGAAATGCAAGAAAGGAAAGGCTTAAAGCAAAGGAAAAGAGATTAAAAGCTGAAGAAAGGAAATTAAAAGCTGAAACGAAAAAAATCGAGCCTAAAAAAGAAGAAATAAAGAAGGAAAAACCAGTTAAGGAAGAGCCAAAAAAAGTTGAAGTTACTAGACCTAAAGAGCTCAAGGTTAAAAAAGAAAAAATTGTTGATAAAAAGGCTGAATTTGAAAGAAAAAGAAAACAAAGAGTTATTGAAAAAATTCGGCGTGCACAAGATAAACAAGTTAGAAGGATAAGTGATTAGTAATCACATCTTTTTTTACTCTTTTTAAATCTGAAGAGAAAATTTTGGCATAATAGTCATTAGAATAATTATTGCAGTTATTAGTAATATTATCCAAACTGTTGCATTCCATCTAATAATTTTTATACCATCAAGAGGACCAAATGGTAGTAGATTAAATGTTCCAAGAAATGCATTTATTAGACAAACAAATCCTATTATTTGACCTATAATCTGAAATTCAAATAAAACAAAAAGGTATATCGGGAGTGTTATTAATGCAACAATTATATTTGCAAGAGGTCCTGCCATAGCAATCTTTCCTGTTTCATGATATCTTGACCCGCCCATAAACATCACGGCACCAGGTGCGGCAAAAACAAATGGGGTCAATAGACCTAATATTAATGCAAATCCTAAACCCTGAGGAAACATTCTATATTCAGCCCATAGGTTTTGCTTTTGAGCAATTATCTTATGTGATATTTCATGAAAAAAGAAAGCTGTCACAATACCAAAAAATGAAATTGCGATACCATATGGTATTTGACTTGGATTAAATCCAAACCTTAACCCTGTAATTAAATTATTTCCAGTTATAGCAAATGTAAAGGCAAAAGTCAAAACAATCATAGATATCAACAGTTGACGTATTTCAATTGCACTGAATTTTCCAGGTTTGCCTGAATTAAGTGAGCCTTTTGGAAAATACATGTATTCTCTTGGAGGAATGTCATGAAACGAAGTATATACTCTTCTTTTCTCCTGCACCATTTTTCCTCACCAGCTTATATTACATATTATATTTGTAATAGGTAAAAATAATTTATTATCCAAATACAAGACTTGCAATATAAGGAAATGCGATAAGTGTTCCAATCATACTTCCTAGGTTTGCTAGTGCTACTACCATAAGAAGCCTAATTACTCTGTTGTTCCAAAATTCCTTAAAGCTTTCAATTTTACTTAACTCTTTGAAATCTCTCACAACTGGTGTTCTTAGTTTTGCTTCAACGTAACCTGCAACCCATCCTGCTGCAATAGCAGGATTAAGAGAAGTTAGAGGTGCTGCTAGAAATGCTGTACCAATAGATAATGGATGACCTCTTGCAATTGCGGCACCAACAGCAGATAGGCTACCATTAATTAGAAACCACCAAATAAACACATTCTTAATTTGGTCATATGCATCTGGTCCTCTAGTAAAAAGCAACCAGAGAATTAAAGCAACAAAAAGGACTGGAATCATATAAGCTGCAATTTTTGTTAGTTTTATCCTTTTCTTAGGTATTTCCTCTAATTTTTTTAGATTTGTTTTTAATTTCTTTTTCTCCAACTGTTTCTTTATACCCTTAACATGACCTGCACCAACAACTGCAACAACCTTTCCTTTTTTACTTTCATCAAGAATTCTTTTAGAGATATACTCATCTCTCTCATGAATTAATACTTCTGCTACACTTGGTGCAATCTCACCAAACTCCTCCATCAGAGAAGAAATTACATCCTGATCCATTAGCTTTTTTAAGTCAAGCTCCTCTGCCTCTTCCTCATCATAACCAAGAATTGCCTTAAGAAATTCCCATGTAAGTTTGAATTTCTCCCTAAGGCCCATCTTTCGCCAAGCTCTTTTTAAGGTAATTGAAATATCCCTATCAACTAATGCAACCTCAATCTTGTTCTTTTTTGCAACATCCATTGCTGCAATCATCTCAGAACCTGGTTCAACTCCATATTCCTTGCCAAGTCTTCTTTGAATTGAAGATAAAAAAGTTTGTGCAAGCATCAGATAAGCGTTATTGGACCTTAATAGTTTTGTAACAGGGGTATTCTCCCATTTGTCCTTTTTTGTAATAGCTTCATGTCTTCTTTTACAAAGCTCCACTGCAACAACATCTGGTTTATATTCTTTAATTGCTTTTTTAACCTCTTCAACACTTTCTTTAGATATATGTGCAGTACCAACAAGTATAATGTTATCATTTACTTTTACTAGCAATTTATCTTCCCTAAATATTAAATATCGTAAATCTGAATTTAAAAAAACTACTTAAATTTCGGCTTCGAAGTCTTCAACTGGAGGTTTGAAATCCTCATAGTTCTTTATTTTACCTTGTTCCTTAAGAATTGATCTAGTTAAAAGCCAATAGACAAGAGCAAGTGCTCTTCTACCCTTATTATTTGTTGGGATTACGATATCAAGAAACTTTGTATCGTTATTTGTATCACACAAGCCAATAACCGGGATTCCAATGTTTTCTGCCTCATGTAATGCTTGGGCATCAGCAAGAGGATCGGTTAAAATCAAGAGTTCCGGCTCTAGAAATCCTCTTGAGTTAGGATTTGTAAGTGTACCTGGTCTGAAACGTCCATCTAAAACACTAATACCTGTGTGTTCAGAAAGCTTTCTAATTGGTTTCTGACCATACTGCCTGACTGAAACAATTAGAATATCTTTTGGATCATATTTTGAAATTAACTTGCTTGCAACCTTTATTCTTTCATCTGTTTTTTTAACATCAATAATATAAAGACCGTCATTTCTTACCTTATAAATAAAATCCTTGATATCTGCAGTTTTTTGCCTTGTTCCAATATGAGCACCAGATGTCATATAGGTTTCTTCTGGAATGGTCATACCATTGTCTTCTTTTTTTTCCTCTTTTTCCTTTTTTTCTTCGGCCATAACTGATGTCCTCCTTCAAATCAATCCTGCACCCTTTTTACAGTGATAGGTATTGCGTCCTCTTTAAATTCTAACATGGCAATGTCAATTGGAGAGATAACATCTTTTGGTAATTTAATAAGAGTAGGAGCTCCCATAGATATCTGTAAAGCTCTAGCTCCAACAATACGTGCTTTTTCAAATCTTGTATATATCAAATTAATTCACCATATCTTATAAACAGTAAGAGCACCAAATATTGGAAGTATTTAAAAAGGTTACCATAGAGACTTTAGTGTCTAGTTCCCTCCTGAGTTTCAGAAAATTCACTAGTTCTATTGGAGAATTCTTCAAGGGCAAGTTGCATATCAATTGTAATATCCCTTAAAAGTTGATCTAAATATTCATTCTTAAACTCTTTAACACCATCTACATCCGAAAATAGTCTGCCGAGATACCCATTTGATTCCTTATGGATCTCTATATTATACAAAGTCTCTTCCATATATACCCCTCTTCCTGGATTAAATAAAACACCTCTTATATAAAAGGTTTTTGGAATATTCAATGGTATTTATATCATTCGTTCAATAAGCTTATTTATATTTTTACCACGATATCCGAGTGCACCTTTATTTACAAATGACCTTTTCACACCCTCATAACCATTCTTTGGAGGATTTAATCTAAATATTGGTTTTACATTTGGAATGTCCTTATAACTAAATTTGTTATCAATAATTGCCTGAGATAGTTTTTCCATATTACCATATGATGTGGCAGATTTTAGGTGATTTACAGTTAATTCTTTATCACCTTCAAGTTTACCTCTGTTAGTGATTAGTTTTTCTAATACCTCCTTATTTACTTCTCCCCAGGTGATATAGTCTTTTGCAACTTGTAGCATTCCTTTAATACTTGGTTTTTCTTCTAAAAGTACGCAGTGATTTACTCTTGTTAAATTTAAAAGCTGCAAGGTTTTTTTGATGTCAGGTTTTATATTAATAATTCCTCTAACTCTTACTGCAGCATATGTCATTTCATGCAGCCTCCTTTTGAGATTGTTCTATTGGTTGTTTTTCTCCAACAGGTTCAATATTTCCTGATTTAATTCCAACAAATTTCACTGCTTCAGGCATAACCCTCATTTCAGCATTTTTCTCAAGTGCGTTAAAAACAGCCTTTGAATAATTTACTGTTGTTTTTGTTTTACCTCTAGTAAATGCCCAACAGTCCTTAACACCTGCAAGAGTAAGAATCTTTTTTGCAACGTTACCGGTTGCAAGACCAATTCCTCTGGGAGCTGGCTTTAGAGTGATTTCAACAGATCCACTTTTTCCTCTTACAGAGAATGGAACCGTGTGAGGTTTTCCACAACCACACTCCCAAGAGCCACATCCACGTTTAATTTCAATTATATTTAATTTTGCGCTATCAATTGCTTTTCTGATGCTTGATCCTACTTCTTTTCCCTTAGCTTG
>Ga0272442_10012032_pt1 | contig 10496 bp, 6 predicted proteins | sample SSMForm2O_FD_200262 | JGI IMG/M metagenome (GOLD analysis project Ga0272442, IMG submission 200262) | Marine sediment archaeal communities from Little Sippewissett salt marsh, Falmouth, MA, United States - SSM-Form-2O | ecosystem: Environmental > Aquatic > Marine > Wetlands > Sediment ... | reverse complement strand
TTTTTATTTTGTCTTTATTTTGCAAGAAAAGATGTCTTTTGATTTAACTTTTTCTGTGAAAAGTTATTTCTTTGTTCAAACTTTCTTGCTAAGAAAGTTTGCCTTTTCTTATTGCTGTTTTCATTTTCTCTTATGATACTTAAATATCTCTATTATAAAAAAGCTTGCAATACATATCCCTATAATCATCAACCAATCAATCATAAGAAGAGGAACAAATTTGAACAAGATATTTAATCCAGAATACATAACAATCAAATGCAATGCAATAGAAGCAAGTACTCCTAATATAAGATAATTATTCATCTTTGACTTGAAAACATTTCCAGAAGTCTTGGCATTAAAAGCAAGGAGCATCTGGAACATTACTGACATTGTTACTGCCATTGTTCTTGCCTTTGCTATATTATCTAAATACATATAAAAAACAGCAAAACAAATAATAAATCCAAGTATACCTGCAATAACAACAAATAATTTAATTCCTTTTAATATCTCCTCCTTACCTGGTTTTCTTTTCATGACATCTTCTTCTGCATGTTCTTGGCTAAGTGCTAAAGCAGGAAAACTATCTGTAACAAGATTTATCCATAATATCTGAAGAGGCAAAAGAGGGAGAAAATCTGGATTTCTCCAAATAAGTATAGCAATGAGAACTAAAAATACTTCATAAAAATTAGCAGCAAGCAAGAACTTAATAAATTTCTTAATATTATCAAAACTTCTTCTTCCCTCTCTAACAGCTTTAGCAATAGATGCAAAATTGTTATCCAATAAAATCATATCACTGCTGTCCTTAGCAACATCTGTTCCTCTATTAACAGCTATTCCTATATCTGCTTTTTTTAGAGCTGGAGCATCATTAACCCCATCTCCTGTCATAGCAACTATTTCATTATTAGATTTTAATGCTTCAATAATTCTTAATTTATCTTCAGGACTTACCCTTGCAAATATGCTTATTTTCTTTATTTCATTTCTTAAATCTGTATCAGACATTTTTTCCAATTCCAAAGAACTAATTGCCTTACCCTCCAATCCAACTTCTTTTCCTACTTCAATAGCAGTTAACATAGAATCTCCTGTAATCATCATAACTTTTATTCCTGCATTATTACAATCTTTAATAGCCTGTTTGACTTCTTTTCTAGGAGGGTCTATCATCCCTTGCATTCCAGCAAAAATAAGATTCTTCTCAGCCTTCTCCAATGTAATTTTTCCAACCATGGTCTTATAACCAAATGCTAATACTCTCATTCCCTGGCTAGCAAGTTTTTCATATTCCTTAAGTATCTGCTCTCTCCTCTTCTCTCCAATTCTCATTGTTCTTCCATTTACAAGCTCTGAGGTACATCTCTTAATAACAACTTCTGGAGCTCCCTTAACATAACTTACATGTTCTGAGTTCTTCCTTACAATAGACATCATCTTCCTAGAAGATGTAAAAGGAAATTCCTTGACCCTAATATGTTTAATAGTCTCTTTTTCTTTGCTTAACCCAAAATCTTTTGCAGCAAGTATCAATGCCTTCTCAGTAGGATCTCCTATAATATATTCATTTTTTGTATTCTCTTCTTCTATTCTTGCATTATTACATAATATTCCTATCTGAAATAATCTCCTAGTTTCTGAATCTTTTTTAAATTCTGATGTAATTTTTTTATTAACATATATCTTCTTAACTTGCATTTTTTCTTCAGTCATTGTTCCTGTCTTATCTGCACATATAACAGTAGCTCTTCCAAGTGTCTCTGAAGCAGGCAAATTCCTTATAAGAGTATTGACCTTAAGCATTCTTTGAGTAGCAAGAGCTAATCCAAGAGTTATGACAGCAGGAAGCCCTTCTGGAATAACACTTACTGCCAAGCTAACAGCTGTCAAGAACATCTCAAATTTATCAAATCCTTCTATTATTCCAACAACAACAATTATAGCTGCTAAGATCAATGTAAAAATAGCAAGTTTTTTTGCAAAATTATCTAACTTCTCTTTCAAAGGATTTTTTTCTGCTTCTACTTTCTGAACCATCTCTGCTATTTTTCCATATTCTGTATTCATCCCTGTTGCAACAACAACACCTTTTGCACTCCCTTTAACAACTTGTGTTCCAGTATAGACCATATTAATCCTATCAGCTAAAACAATATCTTTTCCTATCCTTCCAAGCTTTTTATCTTCAGGAAGGCTTTCTCCTGTAAGAGAAGCCTCATTAACTTGTAATCCATTAGAAGATATTAATCTGCAATCAGCCATTATCTTATCTCCTTCATCTAAAACAAGTATATCTCCTGGAACTATCTCACCTGAATCTATCTCAACAACCTTATTATCTCTAAGAACACTGACCTTAGGAACTAACATTGACTTTAACTTCTCTATAGCTTTCTCAGCCTTAAACTCCTGCCAAAACCCAAACAAACTATTGATAATGACTATTCCCAAAATCACCCCAAAATCCAACCAATGATTCAAAAGAGCAGATATCACAGCAGCAATAATCAATATTAGAATAAGAAAACTTGCATATTGCCTAAGATAAATCTTAAGACCAGAAAATTTTCTAATTTTCTTTAGTTCATTCTTTCCATATAAATCAAGTCTATTTTTAACCTCGATAGCATTGAGACCTTTCTCACTACTACTCAGCTTTTTTATTGCCTCTTTTTCTGACAGAGCATGATAATTAATCATAAAAGAAAAAAAGATATGTTTTATTTAAACATATCTATCTAAACAGGTTTGGTATTTCTCTTTATTAAAAAGATTACTAAGCTTACATATAATTCTAACAAAAAACATCTTAACCTTTCCAGGAGATTTTTTATTATCATCACTTATAGTATCATTATTTGCTCCTTCATCTACCTCCTCATCATTTCCATCTCCTTCATAATCATCTGTACCTTCATATATATCTATCTCCTCTCCTATATCATTAACAATAATATAATTAACTTTCTGAGCTGGAGAACCACTTGATGGTTGAGATTGGGGCTGAGATGAAGGTGGAGAAGTACTAGGTTGTGTTTGATTTTGAGTTGTTGATGATTGATTTGTTGGTTGTTGAGCAGGAGCTTGAGTTTGAGGAGTAGTTGACTGAGTATAATTACAAGATTGAGAAACAACCGGATTTCCTCCCTGACATCCATCAGGTAATGAACTTAATATAGATCTATTTTGAACATCGCCTATTTTACAAACACTCCAATTTGAATATGTAAAATTAATGCAAGTTGGAATATCTGGATCACAGCTTATAGTCTCTATTGATTTGACAATGCCTCCTTCACACTCTCCTATTTTTGTCCATGATTTTGTTTGCTCTCCTGATAATGGGCATGTAGTTGGACTTAAACTAAACTCCCAATTCTCTTCTGCACATACAGGAATTGAGCCTGGTTCAGGAGCTCCAGGATAAACAGCTCCATCATTATCATTACTATCTCCTGAGTTTGTATTACAGGAAAAACTTATCCATACCCAACCATCTCCATTGCTCCAAAACCATCCTAGTTCTTCGTTATAATAAAAATCTTGTTGCATAGGATATTGTGCCCATGCTTCATTATATTGCCAAGTATAAAATCTATCATTACAAATCATACTTGCATCTGCATAACTATCTTGATCATCATCACACCCCTCATCTATCTGATTATCTAAATCGTCATCTAATGTATTACATATCTCCTCAGGAACTTCCACATCATAATAAAACGGCCTCCAAACCCATCCATTTGCAGAATTCTCATTTCCTCCTACATACCACCATTCATTATTTACCTTATAGTGTCCTGACCTAGAAAAAGCTTTTTCAAATCCAGAAGAATAATACCAACTTGAATAATTACCTTTCCTTTCATTGCAAAGACTTCTATTTGTTGTTTTAGCTATCAATGATAAACCCCTAATCTCAACATCTTCATAAAAACCTCCTGCATAATGTTCTGAAGCAAAAGTAAATTTAGCGAGAGTATAATCATTAAGATTTATATTATATCCAAAAGTATTCTCTTGATTATACAAAGAAATGACTTCCTCTAGGTATTCCTTTAAATCAAAATTATAATTTGCCCAACCTCCCTGTTTAAGTATCTCTAATTGTTCTGTGTCAGTATTAGTTAAAACTATAGCATTACCAAATGTATCCTCAACTATCTTCATTGTGTCTACAGCATATGTTGTACCATTAAAATGAAACTGTGCAGGCACATTTATCATCATCATTTCTGGACCATTAACAGGAGAAATATTATTTAGTTCAAAATATGCAAACCATCCTGCTCCAGGCTCATGATAACTAGTATTTGGATAAAATGGGTAAACCTCATTATTTTTACAATGATATCTTAAATCTTCTTCATTAATTTTAATAGACATATTGAAAATTAAACTCTCATAATCTTTAGGATGTGTGACTCCTAAACCTCTTCCATTAAAACTAGTGACAATACCATAGTGAACCCACCAATGCAATGTATTATCAAAGCAGCCATATCCTCCTAACCAATCACAATGAGTATTAGATTCACAAGTATTTTTATCTCCTATACCAAGACACTCTGGATGTACAAATATTCTACAACCCTTGTTTTCTTCAAAACTAGTATCTATCTTAAACCTAAGATGGCCATTTCCATACGAGATTAATTCTTTTTTCCCATCTGCAGAAACAAGTGTAAAAGGATTTGTATTTTTTGGTTGAGGAAGATTCTTACAAAAATATTGGTTCGTACATATCTCTTGTATATCCCAATAAGGATTCTGACCTTGGACAGGCATTGAACATCTTTCTCCAATAGGCAAATAACTCATTGCCTCTGAAAATCCTTTTTCAAAATTCTTATCTTGAAAAACCTCAAATTCACATCCTCCCCATTCAACAACATTCCCACTCACTCCTCCTTCATAAGAGTAAAAAACAGAAATAATCCCTAAAATCAAAATTAATACTAAACCAACAATCACTCCTTTTTTCATAAATATCAATAATAAAAACAATATATAAAACTTATTAATCACCTAAAATAAAAAAAGGCAAGTAAAAACCGAAGTTAACACTTGCCAACCAACCGAAGTTGGAACGAGAGTAAAAACCGAAGTCATCACTCTCATTTCTGACCGAAGTCAGAAAAGCAGATAAAAACCGAAGTTCAAATCTGCTGCACTCCGAAGAGTACATTTCTATAAGAAAACTACCATATATAAATCTTTACAATTACTAAAAAATGGTTATAAACTTAGTCTAAATTCATCCAAAGAATTAAACACCCTTATCTTATTCTTCTCAAGAATCTTACTTGCTTCTTTAACACTTTTCTTTCCCAAAAACAAACATATAGGCTTTCTTTTACTCTTAACAATAACACTTGCTATTTCTCCTACATCAGTCATATATTGAGGAGTCAAAATAACTATTAATTGTCCTTTATATTTCCTTATTGCTTTTCTATAATCCTCAGCCCTAGCAGTACCTATTATATCATCTATTTTTTTTACCCCTACACCATTATTAGAAAGATAATCAGCAGCTAATGCTCCAGCCCCTCCTGCATTTGTAATTACTGTTACTTTCTTTCCCAATCTAAGCTTCTGCTTTTTTCTCTTGAATTTTTTTCCAGAAGCTTTTTCAAATGCTCCTAACAGAGAATCACATAGAACAACATTTCCCTGCTTAAAAGCTCCTTTATACACTTCATAATCAGTTGCTAAACTTCCTGTATGACTCAATGCAGCTTCCTCTCCCTCCTCTGATTTCCCAGCCTTAACAACATATATTTTCTTTTTACAATTCTTACAAGCTTCTAAAAACTTTTTTCCATCTTTTAATTTCTCCATATACAAAACTATTGATTTTGTCTTTTTATCATCTGCAAAATACTTAATAAAATCATGAAAACCTAAGTCAGCCATATTTCCTAAGCTTACATAACTAGAGAAACCAATACCTAATTCTGACACATAACTCCATAAAGCACCAGATTGAGATACAAAAGCAATATCTCCTTTTTTAGGCATTACTTTTCCAAATGTAGCATTAAGATTATTATAAGGATTACTCACTCCAAAACAATTAGGCCCTAATAACCTTATTTTATATCTCTTTGCTATTTTCAAAAGTTCTTCTTCTTTATCTTTATTACCTATCTCTGAAAAACCAGCACTTATTACTATTAAAGTCTTCATACCTTTCTTCCCACATTGTCTTAATACCTTAGGAACAAAAACATTTGGAACAGCAATTATTCCAAGACCAATCTTCTTAGGATAATCCATAACACTCTTATAAGCCCTTAATCCATACACCCTATCCCTTCCAGGATTTATTGGAATGATCTTTCCCTGAAACCTAAAAAGATTATCCATTAGACTAAAACCAACTTTAACAGAATCATCTGTAGCTCCAATAATACCTACTGTCCTTGGATTTAGAAAACTATTTAACATTTCTCACCTCATTAATCTTAATATACTTCGCGGAGCTTCTATTAAAGCTTTTCTGATTCTTCCATTATGAAAATATGCTCCTATATCAACTCTATATAAATTTCCATTATAACCAAGATATCCTGAGATGACAAGAGGATTATCTACAATCTTGCTTTTTCTTGTGACTTTCTTTATAGCTATAACTACTTCTACATGATTTTCTAAACTTTTTATTAACTCTTTATCTTCTTTGCTTAAGACTAAATTCCCCTGTTCTAATGTCCTTACTCCATCAGTTTGTTCTCTGTGAGGCGGATGTGAATGATAACCTCCTATATTCTTAGTGGATAGACTCCAATTTCCTCTTTCTGATTCAGGATAAGAAGAACAAGGATATCTCTTAGCTAACTGAACAGGATGAGCAGACTCAACAACCCACAATCTATTTCCCCTTTTATCTACTATCTCTCCAAATAAAAAGCCATAACATTCTCTATCTAAAGTCTCATAAGCGCTTCTTAACACTTCTTCAAATGAAGTCTTATTAAACAATATTTTTTTATACTCCATTTTACTAAGAATATCAACAGATATTTAAAACTAACCATGAAAACATTAACAGAAAAAGAGGCTGAAGACTTTCTTGAAAAAAATTCATTCAATGTTGTTCAAAGACAATTAGTTAGAAGTAAGTCAAATCTCAAAAAGATTAATATAGATTTTCCCTGGGTAATGAAAATCTCCTCCTCCCATATCATTCATAAAGCAAAGTTAGGAGGCACTATATTAAATATCACAAATATAAGCCAAGCTGAAAAAGCATTTGATAAATTAATGAAAATAAATGCTTGTAAAAAAAATAAATGTTTTGGAGTTTTAGTACAACCTATGATTAAAGGACAAGAACTTATTATAGGACTAAAAAACACACCTGAGTTTGGCCATGTAATATTGGTAGGAGCAGGAGGAAGTGAAGTAGAAGAACTAAAAGATACTTCATTCAGAATATGCCCTATAACTACCAAAGATAGTTCTAGTATGCTCAAAGATCTTAAAATAAATATATCAAATAAAAAGGAACTATCTAAAAATCTTCTAAAAATATCTGCTTTAACCAAGAGATATCCAAAAATAAAAGAACTTGATATAAACCCTTTAATACTCAATAAATTAGAAGCTGTTGTTGTAGATGCAAGAATCTTCTTTGATTGAAGTCTATAATATACTTCTAATTTTCATAAATTATATATACTAGCTTTACTTAATATACACATCAAAATGAGGTTCAAAATCTTTTTTTTGATCTCAGTAATACTCGTCCTCACAACACTGACATCAGCAGATACTAAACAAGATTTATTAGATTTAATAAATCAAGAAAGAGCTTCTGTAGGTGTGCCTCCACTTGTCAACCATCCAACAATAGAAATAGCTGCTCAACTTCATAGCCAAGATATGATGGATAATAGTTATTTCTCGCATACATCCTTAGACGGAAGACTTCCCTGGGACAGAATGCAAGCTGCAGGTTTTTATGGAACAGCTTACGGAGAAAATATAGCTGCTCACACAGGCACTCCTGATCCTCAACTTGTATTTGATTTATGGAAAAACTCTCCTGGCCATTATTCAAATATGATTAACCCTAATTTTAATGTAGGAGGAATAGGCATAATTACAGATTCGTGGGGATATTATGGAGGAATGACTTCTACTATATATACTCATAATCTAGGAAGAACAAATCTTGTATGTGCCAACGGAGATACAAGGCAATGTGGCTCTTCTAATGAAGGAAGATGTGAATACGGAACACAAACATGCTCAAATAACCAATGGCAATCATGTATAGGCAACATAGAACCAATAACAGAAATATGTGATAATGGAATAGATGATGATTGTGATGGACAAACAGATGAGAATTGTAACTGCCAATCACATACAACCTTTTCATGTTATAATGGAGATGTATATTGGTATGATTCTTGTAATCAAAGACAAGATAGAAAAGAAGATTGTGTAGATGGTTGTGAAGACGGAGAATGTCTAGTTTGCGAGGAACATACATACATAGGATGTTATTATGGAGATGTTTATTGGTATGATTCATGTGAGAGAAGAGAAGAAAGAAAAGAAGATTGTGTAGATGGTTGTAGCCAAGGGCAATGCATCACATGCGAGGACCATTATTATGCAGGTTGTTATAGAAATGATGCTTATTGGTATGACTCATGTGGAAGAAGACAAGAAAAAAAGGAAGATTGCGAATTAGGATGTGAAGAAGGTAGTTGTACACAATTATGTTTAGATATAGAGATATGTAATGAAGTAGATGATAATTGTAATGAACAAATAGATGAAGACTGTATAGATAATATGGTATTAATAAATCCTGAAGAAAAAGAGTTTGATACTAGAAGAGTAAGAATAGAATTAGATATAGCAGATGAAAACTCAGAAATAGAATATCTAAGAAGAGGAAGATGGACTAGATTTTGTTCAAGACCCACTAACTGTTATAAGACTCTTTCTTTAGATCAAGGAGATAATATCATAGAGATAAGATCAACTGATTATTCAGGATTTGAAACAGAGATGATCTTAGAAGTCTTTGTTGATTCTAAAAAACCAAAACTTCAAAAACAAACTCCGAGAAATAGGAAGTATGGTAATGGTATATTTACAGCAAAATATACAGAAGATAATCCTGAGGAACTTATTTTATACATAAATAATGAACCTGTAATAACTAAAGAAGATTGTCTTCCTGGAAGAAACCAAGAATGTACAATAGAATATGATATAGGAGAGTATGAAGGACAAGAAATAGAATATTATTTTGAATTAAAAGACAGGTTTAATTCAGATGATAGAAAGCCTTATACTATCAAAATAGATACCACTCCTCCCGAAATAACAATAGATTCATTTGAAAGAACATCAGAGAAATATTATAGATATGAAGCAGAAATAATAGTAGATGAAGACGTAAGACTTGAATACAACTATCCTGGATTAAGAAGACCTAGAAGGATATGCTCAAAATGTGATGAAAAAACAAAAAAGTTTTCCTTTAGAAATCTTCCTGATCATATAGAGGTCATAGCTACTGATCCTGCAGGAAATACAGATATAGAAGTAATAGAACTATGACTTTTTCTTTCTCTTTACCAAGAAAACACTAACAGCAATAACTAATATAATCACCATCAAAAATATTACTAAGAATATGTTCTTATTATTTATAACAGGCTCTGGGCTCTCTTCTTCAGGTTCTTCTGTTTGTTGAGATATAGGCTCTCCTATATCTGCTTTTTTCTCTACTTCTTCATTTATCTTCTTTATTGTCAGATCTACCTTATTATCAACAATATTATTTAATCTAATGAACAAGTCGTAGTACCCATCTCCATCAAGATCTATCCTTTTTGATTCTCCTATCCTGAAGCTTTCCTGAATAACTTCTGAGGATATATTTATCATAACAATATTATTTTCTATATTATCTATAGAGATATAATGATCCTCTTCATCTATAGAAAATTTGAATTTATCATCCCTACTTAACAACTTAGTATAACCCTTATCAAGTTGCTCATCTGTAAAAACATATGTTGTTCCTGTACTAACAACTCCTCCTGAACTTCCTCCGCTACTCCTTGTTTCCTCAACAGGATCTGGTTCTGGTTCAGGATCAGGCTCTGGTTCAATTGTTTCATTACCTGTAAAAAATTCCCATATCTCACTTGTTGTTATATTTTCTGAATCATTCAAAACAACATACCACTCATAACTTGAATTCAAAGATAAATTAACAAATTCAAATATAGTTCCATTTGAAAAATTTTCAATAGAGCCTATTTCTATCCAAGATTCCATATCAGATTCTAATGAAAACTCACTCAAATCACTATGATTATACCTATCCAAATAAGGAGAATAAGCCTGAATATCTATCTGATTATATGAAGGTTTAAACTCCATTATTCTCAACCAGCCATTACCCCCATTTCTCCAACTCTGATAATCTGTTAAAATCTGATAAACTGGTTTGTTAAAGTCAT
>Ga0272442_10012031_pt1 | contig 10496 bp, 10 predicted proteins | sample SSMForm2O_FD_200262 | JGI IMG/M metagenome (GOLD analysis project Ga0272442, IMG submission 200262) | Marine sediment archaeal communities from Little Sippewissett salt marsh, Falmouth, MA, United States - SSM-Form-2O | ecosystem: Environmental > Aquatic > Marine > Wetlands > Sediment ... | reverse complement strand
ACTCCCCGTATTTCATCCGCAGGATGCATTATTACCACTAAAATAATTTTTATCTAACTACTAAAACTGACACCCCTGCATGTCTTACTACTTTGTCGGTGACACTTCCAAGTAAAAATCTTCCCTCTTTTCCATATCCTTTGTATCCAAGGACAATGACATTTGCCTCGTGTTTCTTTGCTGACATAAGGATTTCATCTGCGGGGTCTCCAGATTCCACAACAATATTCACTTTTTTAACTTTATTTTCAATTTCTGCTACAACTTTAGACAGAGTCTCCATAGCTCGTTCCTTAAAACTACCCGATTTTACTACTGAACTTAAATCAATTGTAGGCAACAACATTTTTGTAAAGGACGATTCGGCTAGCTCTGCTGGTATTACAGTGAGAAGAGTCAATTCATCATCCTTATTCGAACATTCTAAAGCCATTTCTACTGCCCTCCTAGAAGCAACAGATCCGTCATATGCAATAATCATTTTTTTCATAGTAATCAGCAAGGCATTAATACAAAATAGTTATAAAAAGTTTCGAATGAAATTATCTGCATAAATACAAGATGAAATCTGAAAGAGGGAGACCCTTTTTCCACCTCATTACAAAATTACCACTCTTACTGCAGTCAAATCTAGGAACTCTTTTATGTACAACACTGGGTCTTCCCTCCAAATTATTGATATCAAGGGTGAAAATTCTCCATGAATCGCCTCTATGATTTTTAAGTCTAAATGCATATATCGGTAGTGTTTTTGTTTTCTCACACACATCACGCATTAGTTCTGCCTGTTTTTGTAATTTTCCACTTATACTACTAAAATGAATTGTATCTTCAATGCTGGTTTTAACCTCAACTAAAAATGAGATGTCTCCCCTTACTGCCACCAAATCAACACCTAAAGATCCGGCTGCACGGATCACCACAAAAGGCTTATCATTTATTTTCAAATAGTTATTTTTCTCTATTGCCGTACATGTATTTGTTATCTTTAAAAGGATCTTGTTTTCTCCTTCTAATATGCCTTTAAGTTCTCGTTCGTACTGACTACCATTCATATTAGAGTGATAATAACACATCGAAAGGTTTTAATGTTTGGGGCAAATTGCTTTCATATATATTTCATTAAAGGAAGTCAACTAAATGAGCAAGGGCAACGTTCTTGTCAAAGAAGCAATGAGGATGAATCCAATAACGGTTAAAACAAAAACTTCGGTTAAAGAAGCTGCAATTTTGATGAAGAAAAAAGGCATTGGAAACTGCATAGTTGCAGATGATAAACCTATAGGCATCATTACCGAAAGTGACATACTTAAAAAGGTTGTTGCAGAGGATCTAAAAGCAAGCGAAATAACGGTTGAAAAAATAATGAGCACACCAATTATAGTAATCGATGCTTATGTTTCACTTGAAGATGCTGTAAAAACAATGGGTAAATGTAACATCAGAAGATTACCGGTACTAGAAAATGGTGAGTTAATAGGCATAATAACACAAAAAGACATATCAAAAATATCTCCCATATTACATGAAATATCACGAGAGTGGTATGACATTAGTGTGAGAGACGAAGCCCATCTGAGAAGACAGGTTTTTTCTGGCAAATGCGAAGACTGTGGTACGCTTTCCACTAATCTAAAAAATGTTGATGGGCGTTTGCTGTGTGAGGATTGTATAGACGCATTAAAATATCAATAGACTATGATATTTGTCATGGTGGAGGGATGAAAGAAAATGAAAGTGAAAGATGTAATGACAGAGGACGTTATTTTTGTAGATAAAGATGTGGAACTAAAATATGTTCTAAAACTAATGAAAAAGCATGATATAACAAAGATACCCGTTGTTGAAGAGAAAAAATTAATTGGGATTATTACCGACAATATGATTGCATTTAAACTTGGATCAATAAGAAGCCGAGGCGTGCCAGCCTCAAGATTGCATGCATCATCTGTTACTGATAAGAAAATCAACACCGTATCTCCAGATACAGATATTGAAGCAATTCTTAAAAAAGTCGGTGAACCAGGCCCCACTATGCTACCAGTATTAGAAAATGAAAAACTAGTAGGAGTAGTCACAAAAGCAGATTTGCTACCTCTCGTTGACTGTGACAAAAAACTTAAGGAAATAATGAAAGAAAAACTACATACAATATCTCCCGATGAAAGAGTTATTCATGCTCGGAGAATGATGATAGATGAAAACGTTGCACGTCTGCCAGTTATCGATCAGGGAAAACTTGTTGGGATAATATCAGATACAGAAATAACCTTTGCATTAGCAAGCTTAAAAAGATCTATTTCACTAGGGAGGCAAAAACATGCGCTTGACGAACTCATGGTGAAAGATGTTATGAAAACACCTGTTATCTGGACTGAATCTGGTATGACTGTCTCAAAGGCTGCAAAAGTTATGACCAAAAATAATGTAGGAGCTTTGCCATTAATAGATAACAACAAAATTATTGGCATCATTACAAGAACAGATCTAATCAAGACTATACCTTATTGAAAGATTTTAAGTAATCCGAATTTAATTCCAGTATCGTTATGAGCTATCATATACCGCCTGATAGTCAGATTGAAATTGCTCTTAAAAAAATTTTGAAAGAGAATCGTACGATACAATCACAGAAAAAATTGAAACAGTTGCTAGTCAAAGAACTCGACACGAAAAAGATAACATTTGGTGTGAGTGAAAGTAGACTTCGTAAAATAGCAATAAACAGTGATTTTGTAAAACTTGAGATTCATTCTCGTGAGGGAGATCCAAGGAAATTGCTGGCAAAATGTCCTGTTTGTGGATCTGTCTTAAAAAGAGTAAAAAATCTTACCATCTGGGGCGGAGAAGTTACTATAGAATTAAGTTGTTCAAATTGCGGTTATTGGACCGGAAAGAAGAAAAGAATCCCTACACGATATGTTTTTCATCTGAAGAAAAGATAATCTAGAAGTTTTTCAGGACCTCTATTGCAAATTCGGTAGTTGCCGCAGCGTAGAGAACATATGTAAAAGTTTTTTCTTTGAAATATTTATTAACCAATATAAATCGATATATCTCCAGATTTTACACTTTTTATCATTGAATATATGAATAATATCATTGATCTTTTGATCCCCAATGTTGTTCAGTTTCATTTTTTTTATTATCATAGAAAAATTTATATCTATAAAAAGAACTTTAATAACGGGAAAAAATAAATGAAATTCAGCCAATATAGAAGAAGTTTAGTAATTATCATAATATCATTGTTTGTCACAAGTGTTTTACCTGGTGTTAATTCCTATAGTCCAAATATTGTAAATACCATACATGTAGACGACGATAGTGGAGCGGATTTTTCAAATATACAGGATGCCATTGATGCTGCATCCAATGGAGACACTATCTTTGTATATAACGGGATATATTATGAAAATTTACATATCGATAAGAATCTTCATTTAATTGGTGAAGATAAAACACATACGATAATAGACGGAAGTAATGATAAAGATGTTATTTTTATTTCCTCAGATTGTGTAAGTATCAGCGGATTTACAATTAAAAATAGTGGAAAAAGCGGAGGAGATTCTGGGATCGAAATACATTCAGATTATAATATGATATTAGAAAATATTATCATAAACAATACAATAGGAATATTTCTTAGGGACTCTGACAATAACACTATCCTTGAAAACACTATCTTTTCAAATAGGGATTATGGAATACATCTTCATTCTTCAATTAACAACCTTATTACACATAATGCAGTATTTTACAACAGATGGGGCATATACATTTATCATTCCAGCAGTCATAACATTATAAGATGTAATTCAGTCTGTTCAAACAATCATTATGGAATTTGGACCTCCTGGTCTAGAGAAAATATTATATCGGGTAATTCTATTGATATGAACAAAGAATATGGAATAAAATTATCCGGCTCAGTTTACAGTGTAATATCAGAAAACAATATCTCAAACAATTTTGAAGGAATATATCTTAGGCGTTGTAGCAATAACACCATTTCTAGAAATAACTTTCAAAATAACAATCAAGATGCTTCCTTTATGGATAGTGATAACATCTGGAAAGAAAATTATTGGAATAGGCCTAGATTCCTTCCAAAACCAATTTTTGACACTACTTCATCATTAATTCCAAAAGTAGATTTCGATCGGCATCCTGCAAAAACACCATTCGATATTCCATCTAGTTATGTACCTTTATCAAAATATGTTCCACCAATAACATTAGAAAAAGATAACAAAAAAAAGGCGATTAGTGATCTACCACCATATTTTAATTGGCGTGATATCAGTGGTGTTGATTACACTACACCAGTAAAAAATCAGGTGCCAGCTCCAACCTGTGAAGCATATGCATTGTGTGCATCGCTTGAAACACTCATGCAATATCAAATAGGTTACCCATATGAACCAGATTTATCTGAGACCCATCTATATTTCTATGCCGGGGGAACTTACATGGGTGGAGGTGTTTTACTTGGAGACGCTGCCGAGTATTTGATAGAACATGGAGTACCAGATGAAGGGTGTTTTCCTGACCCGCACAGAGCGTATGATTATACTTTCGAAAGTTTACCTGATTGGGAAAGCAGAGCAGTAAAGATTCAGGAATGGGGCTGGGTTGAAAACGATATTGAATCGATAAAACATGCATTGATTGAACATGGTCCCCTCATTATCTGCGTAGTTCAGCGTGCCGGTTTCTTCTCATACAATGGTGGCGTATATAAACCATTTAGAGGACAACAAATAGTAAACGGACACGTGATTACCATCGTTGGCTATGACGACGGTCAAAGATGTTGGATAATCAAAAACAGTGCTGGTGAGAATTGGGGTGAAGAAGGATATGTTAGAGTGTCTTACGATGCAGACAGTAAATCTCACCCAATTATTTGGCCTTTTTATGGAGGAACAGGCATTCTTTATATCGACGGATTGTATGGAAATTTAATGCCAGATGTCCCAAAAATTCAAATTGAAAATTTGAGAAGGCATCATACATATATGTTTGGAAAAGAATTTCCAACAAGATTTAAAGATTTAGAATTTGTAGAAAAAGCTGTTCCTAGAATAATATATTGGACCATCGTTAAAGTAAAAGTTGAAAATGCCATTGGAGTTAAATTTTATCTGGATGGTGAATTACAATATGTTGATGAGGAATCTCCGTTTGAGTGGAAAATTTCAGCACCTTTTGGCCCCCATACTATTGAAGCAATAGCATTTAATGAAAAACACTTATCAAAGGGAATTGCAGATGTATTTGTTTTATAAAGGACTTATTAAAGTATTTATAAAATTCATTCATTTTTAGCCGTAATTCTTGAAAAATGATAAGTTTTAATACCAATAGCGGTCAATGATAAACACGATTCTTAATCAATAAATTGTGTTAATCGATACTATCTTCATAATTTTTAAATATACTAATCGAAAAATAAATAAGGTATAGTGGACATAATAGAAAACAACATACTTGACAGAAACATTGGAAACAAAATATGCACCTAAATAAAAGAAAATTACTAATATCAACATTAACAATATTCCTAATTATTAATGCATTTACACTCGTTCCTGCAGCCAACAGTCAACCTTTAATGAAAAAGTTTAACCTAAATGAAAATATAGAACACAAACTGAAAAAAGAAGTGTTAGAATCTAAAATTCTAAGTATATCCAACAACAAATCTTGGGGGATAAATCTTCTTGAAACATTGATTTCTTACGAAGAAGCTCTTGTTGAGAAAATTCCAATATTACTCGCAATAATACTAATTCTAACATCTCCAATTTTAATAACAGCCCTATTTGTAGCTTATTTAATTTTTATTTTTGGTGTTATTATTGACCTTATCAAAAATATACCTGAGTATGAAAGTATATGGGAAATAATTAGAGTTTTTATTTTCATAATAATTTCACCATTTGGCTTTCCACTTTTTCTAAACTATTTATTTATCCTGTGGATTTCTTCCTTATTGCAACCTCAATCAGAACCATCTACCTTGCCGTTAATATCCATTCCAATATTAAAAACATGACCAAACAAAACTTCCATAAAAAGGCTTAATCGAGTGTTAATATTGAAATAACTGATACAAATTATTTTTTTAGAGACAACAGGAAGATCACGCTATAGAATTACTGGTTTTATTTCTTTATAAAAGTTCTGTAAAGAAAGATTGCAACACGAGATAATGCATCATGAGAAAGAAAGAGAAAGAGGCTCTTTCATGATCGAATTATCATAGCATAGAAAAGAGGTTTTACACCATACGTATTTATATAATAACTTTTACATATATAAATTGGTTAACATGGCTAATATTAGAAAGGTTGTCTGTTTATTTGCAGTTTTACTTATGATTCTAACTACCCTTCTCTCGCCATATACTCTAGAAACAGGGAGAGCTACTGTTAATAATACAACTAACCAAAATACTAGAACTTCCCACATGAGTGAATATGGACCTGGATATCGACATAACATCCAAGGATGGATATATGTTTACATTGAGGGAGAACCATACGAAAGAGGTTTCCAGTATGGATATTTGCTTTCGGAGGAAATCGTCGATTTAATGACTCGTTGGAGTAACATGATCAATAATCACCCCCGTTTAAAACCCTTTAATGGTCTACTTTCAAAAGAGAAATATGAGAAAACGTCAGATATCTGGTGGAATTTTTGCAAAAAACAAATTGTAAATATGTACTGGGATAAATTTCCAGATGAATACAAAGAAGAGATAAGAGGTATATCTGATGGTGTCAATAGTAGTGGCATAAAATTCCATGGTAGAAATATCAACTATCAAGATATCTTGACATCAAATATGATGTATGAGTTTTTATCAAAGTTAACATATCGTAATTTACGCAAAGGATTTCATCCACTATCGACATTATTAAAAAATCTCAAGGAAGAGATACCTGAGCTAGTAAATATTAAATTCAGTGAATTTACCAGTGACTTTACTGATCGGCCAATGCATCACAAATGTAATGGTTTTATTGCAACAGGAAACGCAACCACAAATGGGCAAATTGTCATTTCAAATTCCATGTGGAGCACTGGTGACGGTATTGGGATGTGGTGGTGGTCATATTACATCACTTTTCGTTGGAACCTTGTCCTTGATATCAACCCAACCACTGGCAATAGATTGATAATGACTTCAGCTCCTGGTTATATATGGAGCGACCATGATTTTTATCAAAATGATAATGGAATTGTTTTCCTTGAAACAACAAATCAACAGGGTTTATGGGACAACAAAGGATTACCTCTTGCTGTTAGGGCTAGATTGGCAGTACAATATAGTAACAATATTGATGACGTGATGCACTATTTAAAGTATAGAAACGATGGATGCATGAATGCTGTCTGGCTTATTGGTGATACTAAAACAGGTGAAATTGCACGATTTGAACTTGGTTATAGACATTCCTGGTATAACAAGACGTTTAATGGTTTTCACTGGTCAGCCAATAATCCTATGGATTTCAAAGTGAGACTAGAAAAACTTCACCTACGTGATATAATCATTGATGGCCTAAGATATTTTTTCTTTGGAAAGGGAGGACGTGCTTATACTTTTCCTAGCTATCGACCTTCTAATCGTGATAGAAAATTTGAAGAACTAGGGGATTTATATTACGGGGAAATAGACGTAGACATTGTTAAAAAAATAATGTCCACAGAACCGCTTTCTCCATGGTCACCAGACTGTAAAATAACAGATTCAGAGCTAGTCGAAAAGAATGGCCTTTGGATCATTATTGGTAACCCTGATAATAGAATACTTGACCTAGAGAATCTTGATGATCCCAAAATAAAAATTGAAAGCATTCCGCCTGCAGGATGGGTTAGGATATATGGTCTAGCAGAAAAAAATGAATATGAAACACCTAGAGCATTTCAAGAGTTAGAAACCCCTCCACAAATTCATTGGACATATGAAACGGGAGACAATTCTAACACATTTTATTCATCAAATATCGTGAAAAATAATACATTGTATTCTACTACTTCAACAGGGGAGATTCTTGCGATAAATATTGATAATGCTGCTTTACTTTGGAACTTATCAATAGGTAAAAATCCTACTACTCCAACTATTCATGGCAATAAAATATTCATAGGAACAACAGAAGGGTTAGAAGTTATTGATCTGAGCTTGATGATGAATAGAACAGAATCCCTGGGTAAAATCCTCTCTACCCCTGTGGTAATAGGTAATACTCTTATTGTTGGAAATGAAAAAGGGAATCTCTATGCATTAGACACTGAAACAGGTGATTTTACTTGGGATCTTAATCTGCCAAATGAAATTTATATTTCCAACCCATGTGATTACTATCTCTTTATCGGCTCAGGAAACAAATGTTATAAAATAAACATTGAAAATGGAGACACAAGTTGGATTTTTGAAACAGGCGGAATGATCACTTCGAGACCTTATGTTCAAGATGATGTAGTGTATTTTGGTTCATGGAACACATTTGTTTATGCGGTTAACGCCGAAACAGGTAATCTTAAATGGAAATTTGAAACTGGATGGGGTGTAGAAACAACACCTATAGTTGATGATGGTTTGGTTTTTGTTGGTTCGCATGATAACAATTTTTATGCACTACACGGGAAAAATGGAACAATGTGTTGGGCTTTCACTTGTAAATCTGGCATTCATTCATCACCTGTTGTAAGTGATAATTATGTAATTTTTGGAAGCGACGACGGTAGATTATATTGTTTAGACAAGTTAAGCGGTAACCTTGTTTGGAATTTTTCACCTGGTTATACTATTGATGATAAAATCAACTATCTTACTACACCGATTATTTCAGATCTAATTATAGACGGGGAAACCGTATTTATTGGGGCAAAGGGAAATATCTATGCTTTGACCATATAATTAGCTTGATTGTTACAATATTCTAGCATGAAAAAATTACCTATTTGAATTTGATTTTTTTATCTGGTTGGGGAAAACATCAAATAAGTGAAGAATCTTAAAAAGAGCATCAGTATAATTTTTTCGTAGGATATAACGTATCTATTAGATATCATTTATATAATTTTAACAGACAGATAAATTAGAAAAATGACATATAATTTCAAAATATTGTTACAAAAAATATGTTATTTAGAAACATTTAAACATAATAAACGTATACGTTCATTGTAGATTAGCCAGTGGAATGATGGAGGAGAATTAGTTATATTAGATTCTTCTTTTGAAATTGCCTCCGTTTCTCCTCCACCTTGCACTTTATCCATTACTTGTGGTACCATGTTGAAAAGTTGTAGTGATTAAGACTTGTGACAGTAAACTATTAGTTCTGGATCTTTGTTTTATCCATATGCTCATCTTCGTTCATGGAATAAATCCCTATGCAGATGAATGGCAACCTTTTATCAAATATTTTAGTGAAAGAAATTTTTCATGTGAAGCTTATTGCAACTAAAGACGACAGAGTCTGTCCTCCAGAAATGGTTGAAAAAATAGCTTGTAAATACAATGCAGATTTTAAAGTGTATGACGGCTGTCACCATATTTTTGCAAATTGGAAAGACATAGCTGACGGAATTCAAATATTCATGACAAAGTTATGGCTCATGTAACTAACAACAGGAATTTTCTATCAAAAAAAGGGGAGACCCATAATACAAAAATTAGTTGAAATCTGGTACTTTTACATCAGCGAGTGACATTATCATTTAGCAATTTCCATCAAAACATTGGCTAAATGTCTCATAAATTAACTTCAAGATTGTTAACATCTGTGCTTATCTATTTTTCAGCAATTTGTTCCTTTTGATCAATTGCTAATCCAACGCTCTGTTTTGCTATTTCTATCAAATATCTATTTTTTATTCTATCACTATAATTCTTTGAAATATATTCTTTTATTTTTTCTTGAATCAATTAAGCGATTTTTGGGATAATAATATTTGAAAATTCTTCTTTTCCTTTATGTTCAACAATTACTTACCTGATAATCTGAGAACATCAAAAGTTATGTACAAGTTATCCTACATGCATTTCACAAAATAGATATATAAACAAATCACATTCATATTTTGGGAAAAGGTGAAAAATGATGGATGATAATTTGACCAAAACAAAAAAAGTAGCATGCCCTCATTGTAAGAACGAAATAACCATCCATGGTAATTCAGGGGAAACGATAGAAATCACATGTCCAAAATGTAATACGAAAGGTATTTTTGCTTTTCCTGAGGAAAAAACTATATCAAGATCAATAACTGAGCCGTTAGCAATCAAAGTAAATAACATAGAATTCACGTATCCGAAATCTAATAAAAAAGCAGTAAATGATGTTTCATTTGGGATTAAAAAAGGAGAAATATTCGGATTTCTTGGACCAAACGGTGCAGGAAAAACTACAACACAAAAGGTTATAATTGGACTTTTGAAACAATATTCTGGAAATGTAGAGCTATTA
>Ga0272442_10012030_pt1 | contig 10496 bp, 9 predicted proteins | sample SSMForm2O_FD_200262 | JGI IMG/M metagenome (GOLD analysis project Ga0272442, IMG submission 200262) | Marine sediment archaeal communities from Little Sippewissett salt marsh, Falmouth, MA, United States - SSM-Form-2O | ecosystem: Environmental > Aquatic > Marine > Wetlands > Sediment ... | reverse complement strand
TTCTTCCCTTTTCAACTTTTCAACTCTTCAACTTTTCAACTCCCCCCCGCAAGGGGGGGTGATACGGAGGGGGTGGGATTACTCGCGGCCCGGCCAGGGGCCGCTCGCCTGCGGCTCCTTCACTGCGTTCAGTCGTTTTGATTTTCGTTTCAATGCGAAAATCAATCGAACCCAATGGAGTGGGTTCTCATCCCACCCCGGTTTTGCTTTCACTCTACAACTTTTCAACTCTTCAACTTTTCAACTCCCCCCCGCAAGGGGGGGGAATACGGAGGGGGTGGGATTCGAACCCACGGACCCCGCGAAGGGTCAACGGTTTTCGAGACCGCCCCGTTCAACCGCTCCGGCACCCCTCCGTTCTATAAAAAAGTCCTTCAACAGCCGGGAACATTGTGCCCGCATGCAGCCGCCTTCCAACGCGACGGCATGGTTAAACACCACCGCCACCCGCTCCAGGGCGCCGGTGGACAAGACGCCGGTTTTGGGGTCTTCAGCGCCGAATACCAAACGCTGAACCCGGGCATGCACCATGGCGGCATAGCACATGAGGCAGGGTTCCAGAGTCACGTAGACGCTGACACCGTTAAGCCGGTAATTCCCGATCTTCCGGGCCGCCCGTCGCAAAACCGTCATCTCCGCATGGGCCGTGGGATCACAATCGCCGATGGCGGCGTTTCTGCCGCGGGCGATGATCTCGCCGTTCAATACGGCCACGGCTCCCACGGGAACTTCGCCGGAACCGGCAGCCGCCTCGGCCTCACGCAGGGCTTCCTGCATAAACACATCGTCAGGATCCGTCATGATGGGTCACCTGCGGAACAAGGGTATTCTACTCCATGTGGCGCCGGCTGACAAGCTTGTCGAGGCGCACCCGGATGCCCAGGCGCACGTCGGGAGTGGAATTGAAAGGGGCCAGGTCCTCCTGGAAACGCAGTTCTATTCCCCGCATCAGGCGGAAACCCAGCAGGATCTGCCAGCCCGCGTCGGACGCGTCTCCCAAGCGATAAGGGGAACTGCGCCAAATCAATCCGGCCCGGAACCAGCCCAGGCCGGCCCAGGCCTCGGCCAGAAAGATCCGCGGCGTAATGGCGACTCCTTCAAGCCATGTCGGGGTTTTAAAAAACGCCATGTGCCCCGACATGCCCAGGGTATAGGCGCCCTTTCGCCAATGTATCCAGGCGCCGGTGATCAAGGCGGACTGGTCGGACACCAGCCCCGGCGCGCCGGCCGGAGGAATCTGCAATGCCAAACGCCCGCCCACCTGCCATTGGCCGCCCCGGAACAGGTTCGCAGACAGGGCAATGGTAAAAGGGCCGGTTACACCGGCGGATCGCCGGCGGTCATGAAGGTCCCGGAAACGGTAGTCCACCTGGTTGCGAACGAACTGGGAGCGGCGGTTGTCCGGCAGCCCGAAAGCGGTGTGAAAATCCTCGATCAATCCATCCAGCCAGCCGCCATGGACTCCCGACCAACGGGAGTATACTTCCAGGTTCAATGAGCGGGCGATGCCTACGCGCAGGGCGAGTACGGCTTCCAGGGTTTCCAGATCACTCACCGTGGCACCGTCCTCACTGAACATGAAGACGTTTCCGCAGGACAGGGTGAAAGTGGCCGCCACCCGGCCTTGCCCCAGCCAGGCGGCGTCTTCGTCAAAGGGGAATGAAGCCAGGGATTGCACCAGGGGGAAACCCGGATCCGCAGCGGGCGCGGCAACAGCGAAAATCAAGAGCAACGTGGCCGGAATGAGGGCGAATCGCTTGGGCATTGTATCCTCTCTTGGCGGAAATTAGAGGGCCATTATACCATCTCAGGTCTTTCGCCACCAACCGGGGCTTGAGTTTTGGCGACGACTCGATTATCATGGGGAAGATGATCCGGAAAACCGGGTTCCACAAAAGGTATCGACATGACGGCGGAAATTCAGTCCATCGACCAATACGCCCCGCAGCATGCACTGATCCGCCACGCCGTCAGCATCCTTGAAAACGGCGGCGTCATCATCTACCCCACGGACACCATCTACGGCATGGCCGTGGACCTGCGAAGCAAATCCGCCATCGAACGCCTCTTTAAAATCAAACAAATGGACCGCCACAAGCTGCTCAGTTTCATCTGCAGCGATTTGCAGACCGTTTCCAAGTGGGCGTTCATCTCCAACACGGCCTTCCGGGTCATGCGCCGGGTTTTGCCCGGGCCCTATACCTTCATCCTGCCGGCATCCAAGGAAGTCCCCCGGGCCATTCTGGAGAAACGTCAGACCGTGGGCATCCGCATTCCCGACTCGGCCGTGGCGCTGCAATTGGTGACGGAACTGGGCAGTCCGCTGCTGAGTACCAGTGTTCCCAGCGGCAGCGATGACATCCATACAGACCTCGGTGAAATCACGGCCGAATTCGGTGAGAAAGTCGACCTGATCCTCAACGCCGGTGACCTGATCGACATCCCCTCCACGGTGGTGGATTTTACTTCGGAACCGCCCGGCATCATCCGCGAAGGCGCGGGAGATGTCGCGCCGCTGTTTTAGTTTTCATTCCATTTTTGACTTCCAGCGTGACACGCCCGTTCTCTTTGCCGCTTTTTGCTTTGCGACTGATTTTAGTGAAAAGTGAAAAGTCGAAAGTGAAAAGCAGGGAGCGGACCCGGCAAGCCGTGCCCCTACCCCCGGAATTGCCGTTTTTTATCTTGTCCTGATATATATTGACAGGTGTTGGGATAAATCAGGATGTCAATGAGGATCTCTCCTTTGTAGATTGCTAAAGCTCGCCTGATACCTGCCAACTGTCCCCTGCCACCTTTTCATACTTCTTCCCTTTTCAACTCTTCAACTTTTCAACTTTTCAACTTTTAGCCTGACATCAGCGCCAGCACCGTGGCCGTGGCGGCAATCAGCAACACCGGCGGCAGCAGGTAACGGTACACCCGGATCAAGGACGATCCGAAATACTCGTTGGTCAATACCAGGCAGAGGTGGAGGGGACTGAGCAGTACCCCGCAGAACCCGATGACGTAGACGTATAGGCTCAGGTTGAATGCGTTGGGCAGGTTCTGGATCAGGGGGTGGAGGATGGGAAAAGCAATGGCGATGAACGCGGTGTTGACTCCGGTCAGGAACCCCATTGTGAACGATACTCCAGCGATCAACGCCACCGCGGCGGGAGTGGACAGCGTGGCTCCGGCGAATTCGGCGAACACGTCGGCGATCAGGATGATTTTTTGAAAGACCAGTACCGCCGCAAGCAACAACAAGGTGCGGCCCATGCGCGGATTCACCAAGTGGGCGATGATGCGGGCCGGCGCAACCCGCTTGATCAGGATGACCACCAGGACCGCCACGGTGAGGGCGATGTACAGCGGCAGGCCGACACCGAAAAAGAACACGATCACGGCCATTATCGGCCAAGTCCCTTCCAGGAAATCCGCCAGGGTGCCCCAAAAATGGTTGGCGTCCCCGGGGTGCTGGCGGCCGATGCCCCGGCGGCGAAAATAGGCGAAGGCCACGAGCAATCCGCCGAAGATATGTATCACGCTGAAGGGTGACTGGTAGAGGATGATCCGCCGCAACGAATAGCCGGACATGGTCTGGAACAAAAGCAGGCCCGCGTAAATGGGCCAAACGTATTCCCAGGGGTGGCGGAACCAGTAATTCAGGAAGGTACGGAAGTGCGGGCTGAGATCCATGCGCCGGGTGGAGACTTCCACCAGGGGAGCTGAAAACAGGGCCCCGCCCGGCATGGGCAGAAAACCGATGATGCCGGGCCCCACCATGGCCACGACCCGCCCGTCACGAATCACGCTGTTGAGGGAACGGATCAGGCGATCGAACATGCCCGTCTCTTTCTGGATCGATCCCAGGAAAATGACCAGGATCACGATGGCGAACAACTCCAGGCTGTTACCGGCCGACAGGATATCCCAGGCGGCGGTCAGGGCGGAGACGGGATGAATGGCGAACACCGCCACGCAGAGGACCGTGGCGCCGCCGACGGCAATGGTCAGGTCTCGCCGCCATCGCAACAGCCCCACCAGGGCCGCCACCACCAGCAGCAACTTCAGTATCCCGGTCATGGGCGGACCCCAACGCCGAATGGGCTGCGAGGCAGGCAAGTACTTTTTACGGACATGGTTCGGGGCCCCGAAACAAGAACGGGCGGCTGTGAAAAAGAGGATTATAGCCCAAGACCCCCGGAGGCGCAAGCCTGGACAGCCGGATCTGATTGACTTCCGGGGACGGATATATTAGAATTTTTTCCATGTGGTTGAGCAAGCGGCATGCAGGTATTCTGGATCATTTGATCCGCATTTACGCCCGGACCCACCGGCCGGTGAGTTCCAGGGACCTGTCCACCCTGCTGCCGTTCTCAGACTCCACCCTGCGCAAGGAACTGCAATGGCTCGAGTCCCGCGGGTACGTTGCCAAGGTCAACGCATCCTCCGGACGCATCCCCACCAACCTGGCGCTTAAGTTCAGCCTGCGGGAGACCCTGCGCCACCTGGACAACCAGTCCGAGCTTGTGCCCCCCCCGGTGGTGCGCGGCGAAGACTTCCGGGGGCTCAGCGACGACTGCCTTCTGCAATTGTCCCACCATACACCCTACGTTGGTTTTATCCTGCTGCATTCCATTTTCGAATTGCGCTTCCGCCGCCTGCGCCTGGTAAAAGTGGGCAGCCGTAAAGTCATGGCGGTGGTACAGTCCATGCACGGTTGGTCCATATCCAGGGTGTTCTCCACCCGGGAAAATCACTCGGAACCGGCCTTGCGTGAATGGCAGAACCTGATGAACCGCGAGTTTTCGGGAAAAAGCCTGCAAGCGGCTTTCCGCGCCATCCGCAACCGCCTGTTCCGCGACAAGGCGCAATTTCTGCGTATTTACCGTGAACTCTACTACCTGCTCAACAACGAGGATTTCATGGGCGCCGAGTTGTTCGTCAAGGGAACCCAGAACATCCTCGGATCCGAACTGGTGGATCCACGCCGGGTGAAAAGCCTGCTGGAGGCTTTAGAGGAAAAAGCCCGGCTGGTCCGTTTTTTAAACGACATCCAGCGGGATTCCGCCTCGGGACCCAGCATACTTTTCGGTTCCGAGACGGGGATCTCCGACCTGGAGGATTTCATGCTCATCGTCTCCAGCGTGGTCTACCAACGCCGCCCCATCGGCAATATGGGCGTCATCGGCCCCAAATTCACCGCTGGACCGGATACCCTTTCAAGGGTCAACCAGTATTCCCGCCATTTTTCCCGCATCCTATCCAGCAGAGCTGTGGAGGTTTGAAATGCCCGAAAGCAAAGATCCCAATCCCTTTGAAGTTGGGTATGTCCCTGATGAAAAAGACGCGGCCGAGGAACCGGCGCATCCAAAAAAAAACCGCAGTGGTGCCGGTCAAAGCGCGGCTGAGTTGCGCCGCAAAGTAGACAAACTTGAAAAGGCGCTCAAAAAACAGACCGAGATCTTTGGACAAGTTCAAGCGGAACGCAACGAGCTCCAGGACAAATACCTGCGAAACTTGGCGGAAATGGACAATTTCCGCAAACGGATCAGCAAAGAGAAAGAAGATTATCAGCGGTTCGTGCTGGGGGAATTTTTGCTGGGTCTGCTTGAAGTGTACGACAATTTCGAACGGGCCATCCGTGCCCACAGCCAGGAGGATTCACCACGATCAATCATCTCGGGCGTCCAGATGATATTCAAACAACTGCAGGAACTCCTGCGCAAGAACAAGGTTGAGGAATTGAACCCCGACGAATGTCCCTTCGATCCCAATTTTCACCAGGCCCTTTCCCGCGAAGAGCGTGAAGGCGTCGAGGACCCGGTGGTGGTGGAAGTCTACCAGAAAGGTTTTCTCTACAACGAGAAGCTCTTGCGCCCGGCGCTGGTGCGCGTGGCGGTCCCCCCGAGCCCGGCACCGGCCGACGATAACCACCAGGGGGAATCGTCCTGATGGCACGTAACCTGGGCATCGACCTGGGCACCACCAACTCCTGCGTCAGTTACCTGGAAGGCACCTCAGCCGCGGTCATTCCCACCCCCGAAGGCTCCCGGGTCATTCCATCGGTCTTGTCCATCAACCGGGAAAAGCAACACATCTTCGGCCAGGTGGCGCGGCGGCAATTGGAGAGCAACAGCCGCAATACCATCTGGGGAATCAAGCGCCTCATGGGCCGCAAGTTCCAGAGCCCCGAGGTGCAGACTTTCCACCGGCAAGTGGCGTATGAAATCGTGGAAGCCCCCAACGGGGACGCCCATATACGTTTCTCCGGCCGCATCCTTTCTCCGGAAGAAGTTTCCGGCATGTTCCTGGACTACCTGCACCGCCTGGCCAGGGAATACCTCAAAGAAGATATCGGCGACACGGTGATTACCGTGCCGGCTTTTTTCAACGACGCCCAGCGGCAATCCACAAACAACGCCGGACGCCTGGCGGGTCTCAACGTTTCCCGCATCATCAACGAACCCACGGCGGCTTTGATCGCATACAGCGGACAGCTGAAACGGGACGGCTTGTACGCGGTTTACGACCTCGGCGGCGGCACCTTCGATATCTCTATTGTGGAGATCAAGGGCGAAGTTTACAAGGTCTTGTCCACCATCGGCGATACCTTCCTGGGGGGCAGCGATTTCGATTCCCAAGTCATTGACTGGATCATGGCCAAAGCCTCCGGTGAATTGCAGGAAAGCCCCGAACCGGATGAGCAAACCCGTCAACGGATCGCGATCGCCGCGGAAAGGGCCAAGATTGAACTCTCTCACCATGAGGAAGCCCTGGTGACGATCCCTTACTTAATGCACCGCGAGGGCAAAGACCCCTACCACTTCCAGCAACGCCTGACGCGCACCGAATTGGAGCAGGCCACCCGGTACATGGTGGAACGCACCATCGGACTTGTGCAACGGGCCTTGGACGAAATCAACACGTCCCCGGCGGATATCGAGCGGGTGATCCTGGTCGGCGGCCAGAGCCGCATGCCCCTGGTGAGCCGACGCCTGGCCGAACTGTTCGGCAAGCCGCCGGAAAGCAAGTTGAATCCCGAAGAGGTGGTGGCCCAGGGGGCGGCCCTGCAATCGGAAATCATCCGGGGAAGCGTCAAGGATCTGCTTCTGCTGGACGTCACCCCCCTCTCCCTGGGCGTTGAGGCCAAGGGAGACCAGTTTGAAAAAATCATCCCCCGCAACTCCACCATCCCGATCAAACGCTCCCGGGTGTTCACCACCATCAACGACAACCAGCAGGTGGTCAAGATCAACGTACTCCAGGGCGAACGGGAACTCGCCTCGGAGAACCGTTCACTGGGTGAATTCACCCTGGTGGGTATTCCCCTGGCCCCCAAGGGGATTCCCCAAATCGATGTGAGTTTCGCAATCGATGCCAACGGTATCGTCAAGGTATCGGCCAAAGACAAGCAAACGGGAATCACCCAGAGCATGAAAGTCCAGCCCGCCAGCGGCCTGTCTCCGGAAGAGATCGAACGCATCGTGGAGGAATCCAGCCGCTACCGCGACCAGGACCGACAAAGACTGCGCCTGAAACAACTGCGTGAGGACCTGGCCAAAGAAACGGAAACAGTACGCTTCTTTTTGGAACAACATCCGGAAAAAATCGACCTGGCTTCAAAATCGGAAATGCGCTCCCTGCTCGGAAAAGTGGAGAAAGCCATTGCCGGCGACGACGTTGCCCTCATGTCCAGACTGCTGGAACGCATCCAGAAACAACGCAACCGCATCAACAGCCAGTTGATGGCGGAATTCGAATCGTAAACCATGCCAAAAAAAGACTATTACACCGTCCTGGGAGTATCCCGGGACGCCTCTACAGAAGAAATCAAAAAGGCTTACCGCAAGCTGGCCATGCAATACCATCCCGACCGCAACAACGACAACCCGGAAGCGGAAGAGAAATTCAAGGAAGCCTCTGAAGCTTACTCGGTGCTGGGAAACGCTGAAAAACGCAAGATTTACGACACCTACGGCGCCGAAGGACTGAGAAATGGGGGCGGCGGATTCCAGGATTTCTCTTTTTTCTCGGACTCCATATTCTCCGATTTTGAAGACATCCTGGGCAACCTCTTTGGATTCGGCTCCATGTTCGGTGGTTCACGGCGACGCCATGGGCCGCGCCGCGGCCAGGACCTGGCCATGGAGCTGGAACTTTCATTGCAGGAAGCCTACGACGGCGTTGAGAAAGAGGTCTCCCTGCAACGCGAAGAAACCTGTGCCGAATGCAAAGGCTCGGGAAGCCGCCCGGGCAGCCAGCCCGACGTATGCGCGCAATGCAGCGGCAGCGGCCAGGTACGTCGCAGCCAGGGCTTCTTTTCCGTGACCACCCCCTGCCGCATGTGCGGCGGCACGGGAAAAATCATCAAGAACCCCTGCGAAACCTGCCACGGAACGGGACGGGTCAAACGCGAGAAAAAGATCTCCGTGAAAATCCCCCCCGGGGTGGACTCGGGCAACCGCCTGCGCATGGCCGGAGAAGGTGAATCGGGCCATGGCGGCGGCCCCCCCGGAGATCTCTACCTGGTCCTCCAGGTCTTGGAGGAAAGCGGATTCTCCAGGGAAGGCAACGACCTGATCATGGAGGTGGAGATCACTTTTGCCCAGGCCGCCCTGGGTGATGAGTTGCAGGTGGAGGCACCTTCCGGAAAAGAACGCATCAAGGTCCCGGCGGGGGCGCAACCGGGGCAGGTGGTCACCCTGAAAAACAAGGGTTTTCGCAACGTCAACGGCTGGGGCCGGGGGGATCTCAAGGTTGTACTGCTGGTCCGGACCCCGCGCAAGCTTTCACGGGATGAAAAGAAGCTCTTCGAATCCCTGCGGAAGATGGAACTGACCGACGGGGCGTAACCACGGCCGACATGACGGGACGCCGTTTCCTCACCAACTCACCTGCGGATGCGGACACCCTGATCATTGCGGGGGAAGAGTACCACCATCTGGTGCGGGTGATGCGCGCCCGTACGGGCATGGAAATCGAAGCCGTCAACGGGTGTGGGGACTGGTTTCTGGCCCGGATCACCCGTTTGGGCCAGGGCCGCGTCGAGGCCGTGATTCTGCAGCGCCGACATGAGGAACAGCACCCGGCCCGCTTGGTGCTGGCCCCGTCGATCCTGAAAAAGCGCCCCATGGACCTTATGTTGGAAAAACTGTGCGAGCTGGGGGTGGACGAGATCCGGCCCATCTGTTTTGCGCGCAGCGACACGGATTGCCCGGAGGAAATACCCGAGCGCTGGCTGCGGGTGGCCCGACAATCCATCAAGGTCAACCGCCGGCTGCGGCCCACCCGGATCACCGCTCCGCAGAGCCTGGACTCCCTGTTGTCCGGGGGAACGGAAATGGCCGGACGGGTGGTCCTGGAGATCACCGGCCGCCCCGTCCCGCCCGACCTGAGCCTGGACCCGGTGCTCTGCGTCATCGGCCCGCCGGGTGACTTCACTCCTGAAGAACGGACCGCCCTCCAGGCGGCGGGGTTCTTCCCCTGGCGCCTCAACCCCGGCGTCTTGCGCAGCGAGACCGCGGCCATCGCCGCTGCCGCCGTTCTCCGGCAGCGGACAACGGCTTGACCTTGAAATCCCGCCGGCCTTGGAGTATGCTTTAGTTCCATGATCGAGCTCAAGGGCAGTATCGGCAAATACCGCATCCTGAAAAAAATCGGCTCCGGTGGCTTCGGCACCGTTTACCTGGCGGAAGACACTTTCCTGAAAAGCCTGCGCGCCCTGAAAATCCCCCACCGTATCGGCGTACAAACCGAGAAACTCCTGCAGGAATCGGCGCTCCAGTCCAAGCTGCTGCAACACCCCCACATCGTCAAGCTCCTGACCGTTGACGTCATCGACAAGGTATACATCATGGTCATGGAGTACATTGACGGCACGGACCTGGAGACCCGGATTGACGATCGCAACAACCTGGAACTCCCAGCCGCCCTGCGCTACCTGCGCCAAATTCTCTCCGCAGTCGGATTCGCCCACGAACACAAGGTCATCCACCGGGACATCCGGCCATCCAACGTGCTCATCGACAAAGAAGACAACATCAAGGTAACGGACTTCGGCACCTCGACCCTGCTGCTGGGCAAACCCTTCGCCACCACCCGGATCGGTTCGCCGCCCTACATGGCACCTGAACAATTCGAGGGACGGGCGGTCCTGGCATCGGACATCTACTCCATCGGGTGCCTTTTTTACGAGATGGTCACCGGCTTCCCCCCCATTGTGCTGGCCAATCCCATGGAGATCTACAAAAAAGCCAAGGCCGGCGGCATTGAGCCCTTGAGACGCAAAGCCCAAAATGTCTCCGAAGAGTTGGATCGCGTGGTCATGACCATGCTCCAACCGGACCCTTCCCGCCGCTACAAACAAGTCCAGGCCGTCATGGACGATTTGGACCGGGCGCTGGAGATGCCCCGGGACCACGGCAACGAGATCCGTGATATCCAGAGCCGCATCACCGCGCGGGAACAGCGCACGGACTACGTGTGTTGGAATTGCAAAAAGACCATGCCCC
>Ga0272442_10012027_pt1 | contig 10497 bp, 5 predicted proteins | sample SSMForm2O_FD_200262 | JGI IMG/M metagenome (GOLD analysis project Ga0272442, IMG submission 200262) | Marine sediment archaeal communities from Little Sippewissett salt marsh, Falmouth, MA, United States - SSM-Form-2O | ecosystem: Environmental > Aquatic > Marine > Wetlands > Sediment ... | reverse complement strand
AAGACGCCCAGGCAAAGAACAAACTGGAATCTGTCAGGGAGCATCGGCAATTCTACACTCGGCTTATAGATACATTCGACGAACTCACCGAGGTTTTTGGCGGGCAGCAGATGAGATGCGAAGATTATTTTGCAATTATCAATTCGGTATTTTCGCAGTTGACGCTGGCACTTATCCCACCGACTCTGGATGAGGTTCTTGTTGGGTCCATCGACCGCAGCCGCCATCCGGATTTGAAGGCGGTTTTTCTGATAGGGGCGACGCAGAAGCAGTTTCCCTCCCCTGTAAAGTATGACAGCTTATTGACCGATGAGGACCGGCAGGCGGCTGAATCACCAGACTTCTCCCTGGGGGACACAACCGAACAGAGCCTGGCTCAGCGTCAGTATCTTGCTTACATCGCATTCACTCGCCCGTCACAGTTTCTTTGCATCACGTATCCGGCAAACGATGACAAGGGCAGCTCAGTGGTTCGTTCACAATTCATAGACAATCTCACAGCTTTATTCGAGGACCTGAAAGAGGAATCAGCCGCTGCCGAACAAATCGATATCGAGAAGGTCGCCAATAGAACCGAGCTTGCCGATTTGCTGTGCGGCGACGGGCAATATGATGGATTACCGGAAGACATTACTTCAAATGAAATACTCGGTGAGTTAGGTTCTGTGGTGCGGTATGCAAAAGAATATGATAATTCCGCCCGGCTGGAAAAGGAAACGGTTGATGAGCTTTTCGCATCTGAAATAGTAAGCTCAGCGACGAAGATGGGGGCATTTGCGGCCTGTCCGTATCAGCACTTCGCCAGATATATACTGGATTTGAAAGAGCGGAAGGAGTTCAAGTTAAAGCCGCTGGACCTGGGTGTTTTTTATCATAGCGTTTTGGATGCTTTGCTTAAGAAACTTTGCCGGTCGAATAAGAATTTCGCGTCGATTGCGGACAAAGAGCTTTTGGAAATTCTGAGAAAACAAATATCAGGCTTTGTACAGACGGATTCCTTTATATCGCACTTTGTCCGCCACAGCGCCCATAACAGGTTTATTATTCATACAGCCGGTGAGGCTCTTGAAGATTGTGTCCTGGCGATTGCACAAATGGTGCGTGCAGGGAGCTTTAAGCCCGAATTATCTGAAGTATCTTTCAACGACTATAAAATCGGCCTTTCAGAAAACCGCCGGCTCATTTTAAGAGGCAAAATTGACAGGCTTGATAATGCCGACATCAACGGTGAAAAAATAGGGCTTGTTTTCGATTATAAGCGCAGGGCCAAAACATTTAGCTGGTCACAGTTTTATCACGGGCTGGATATGCAGGCCGGGATTTATATGTCGGCTGTTCGCGAGGCCTCCGGTTTGAAATGCAATATAGAAAAGATTGCAGGGGCATTTTATATGCCGGTCGAGAGAGAAATTAAATCGGTTGATATTGACGAGGCGCCGGTGGAAAAAGACAGCTTTAATTACAAAGCAAAAGGAATATTCAACGGGGAGTATTCAGTCCGGCTCGATAGCATATTGGATTCCGGCTGGAGCAAGTTCTACAATTTTCGCGTAACATCAAAAGACAAGCAGTACGGCAATTATAACGTCAGCGGAGCATTGAAACCCGGAGATTTTGAAAAGGTTCTGCAGTTTACCAGAGAAAAGATAGTGCAGTTGGCAGAGGATATTATCAGCGGCAGGATTGATATTTCACCGTACCGGCTTGGTGGCAAATCGCCCTGCACTTACTGTGAGTACAAGCCGGTGTGCCGCTTCGACTGGCAGATAAATGATTACAATTACCTGATGTCACTTGGCAAGACCGAAGTTCTTGAGCGAACAGGGAGCATTGATGGCTGAGAAAAAGATAAAATGGACCGACCAGCAGCTTCGGGCAATAGTCGAGCGCGGCAGCGATATTTTAGTAACCGCCTCGGCCGGCACAGGAAAGACCGCGGTTTTGTCAGGACGATGCGTCAGTCTTATCAGCGATAAATCGGTGTGTCCTGATGTTTGGAGTTTACTGGTATTGACTTTCACCAATGCGGCGGCTGAGCAGATGCGTTTGCGCATCGCCGAACAATTGCACCAGGCATTTCTCCAGGGTAAAGATGAGCATCTTCGCTATCAGCTTATGCTGCTGCCGGCCGCTGATATAAGCACCATACATTCCTTTTGCAGGCGGCTCATCACTGAGCATTTTTATAAACTCGGCCTTGACCCGACTTTCAGGGTCATTGAAAGCGACGAGCAGAATCTGCTTAAGGCCGAGGCGCTCGAAAAAACAATCGAATGGGCCTGGCAGCAGAGCAACCTGACGCAAAGCCTCGGCGAACTTCTTTACCGGCGAGACCTTCGCACCAACGACGGATTTCTCGCCGGCATAACAGACCTGAGCAATTTTCTCGACGGCGTAATCTCGCGGGATAAATGGTATGAGCGGGCGGTCAGGCTTGCAGAAGCAGTCAATCCCTTTACTACTGAGCTTGGTGAAGAACAGAAGAAAATAGTCTCTGATAAATTACAGCACATTCTCGAACAGATGCGTTACTCACAAAGTCTTTATACAAGACAGAATACCGACGGCGACTGGGACGGCACTTGCGAACGGATTTTTATCCGGCCGGTGTCCCAATGCCTCGAATTGCTGAAGGCCGGTAACTGGAATAGGTGCGCTAAGCAAATAAGAAACTTTGTTAAGCCGAAAGTTTACAGGCCGAAAGGCTTGGAGCAGATGATTGCCGGGCTTATCCAAAAGACGGTTAAAAAAGCCGTAGATGCCTTCGAAGGGCTTTCGGAGTTTGCAGTTGTCAACCCGGAGTACCTCGATAGAATCGGCGGCGCAGTTGGCCGCCAAACGAGGGTCCTGGTAGAACTGGTCAAAAGATTCGACCGGCTGTACACCCAGGCAAAACAAGCGGCGAACTGTCTGGATTTTGCCGACCTTGAGCATTACGCACTCCGGCTTTTGACCGGCGAGAATTCATCGGAGGATAAGCCTTCCCCATCACAGACGGCTTTGACGCTGCGGACAAAGTACAAATATATATTCGTTGATGAGTATCAGGATATCAATCCCGTCCAGCAGGCAATACTCGATTTGCTTAGCTCAGAGGACAATATTTTTGTCGTCGGTGATGTTAAACAGAGTATTTACGGTTTTCGAGGGGCCAAATCGGATGCCTTTGTCGAGAGGTTGAAGTTGGCTACAGCCGATGATAAAAAAGCATCGAGGGGATTGCGGGTGGACCTCAATGCAAATTTCCGGTCGGCTGAAGGGATTTTGGGTTTTGTCAATAAGATTTTCACCAGGATAATGACGGGGACATTGGCAAAGATTGAATACGATGAATCTGCTGAACTAAAACCGGCATTGCGGCAAAGGGCGGCAGGTAACGGTGGGCCGGCTGTCGAACTGCATATACTCGATGAAGAAAAGAATTCGGAGAATGACTTGGACAGTGTTTTAAGCGTTATTACTTCCCGCCAGCGTCAGGCGGCGATGATAGGCCGGCATATAAAACAGATGGTTGGGGCCGATACCGGTAAGCCCGAGTTTAAGATATACGACAAAGAACAGGACACTATACGGGATGTTCGTTTCAGCGACATTGTAATACTGATGCGGTCGCCTTCTCAAAGGGTAAATGATTATGTCGAAGTTCTTCAGTTGGCCGGCGTACCGGTAAGCTGTGACACCGCCGGCGGGTACTTTGAAAAGACCGAAGTCAGCGATTTGATATGCCTGCTGAAGGTATTGGATAACTTCCAACGTGATATCGAACTGGCAGCCGTATTGAGAAGCCCGTTCTTCAGGTTCAGCGATAGCGACCTTGCACAAATAAAAATATCCGCCAAAGCAAATGACCACTGCAAAAACTTCTATGATTGCCTGCTGCATTATGTTGCCGGCGGAAGGGATAAGAAATTGGTCGGCAGGCTTGAAAAAACTCTTGAGCAAATCGAACAGTGGCGAACTCTCGCACGGGCGGGAAGCCTGGCGGATTTAATATGGCTTATTTACCGGCAAAGCGGAATATTGTCATTTGTGTGTGCCCTGCCCAACGGTCCGCAGCGCAAAGCCAACCTGCTTAAACTTCACGATAGAGCCATTGAATTCGAGGGATTTGCCAGCAGCAGCGGCAAAGTGTCGTTAACACGTTTTGTCGAATTTATCGAGAAACTTCAACAGGCCTCTCAGCAGTGGTCGTCGGCCGAGCCGGAAGATGTGAGCGAAAACGCCGTTCGAATCATAAGCGTTCACAAGAGCAAGGGGCTTGAATTTCCCGTTGTCTTCTTAGCTGAGTTGGATAGCCCCTTCAATAAAAGAGACTCGCAGGGGGATATTCTTGCCGAGGTAAAAGATACGCTGGGTTTAAAGATAATCGAGCCGGAGTCCAACAGCAGGTTTAGTTCGCTGGCGCATCAGGTTATTCGAGAGCAGAGACTTTCGGCCGGATTAGCCGAAGAGATGCGGATACTGTATGTTGCAATGACGCGTGCCAGGGAGCGGTTGGTTTTGACGGCCTGTGGAAAAAAGAACATTTACAGGGACATCATCTGCAGCGGATATTTAAACGACGGTAAAACTATAGCCGACTGGCAGCTTCGCTCGTCCAGAAGTGCCCTTGAATGGCTGCTGTATGGCCTTTGTGATTCGAACAGGCTCCACGAAGCCTTTGACAGCGGCCTGGCCGTTAAGCCTGATAGAGATGAGTTGTTTAGCTTAAAGGTTTATGAACAGGCAGAGCTCAAGCAGCTTTGTGAATTTGTCGTTAAGCTAAAAAGCAGCAAAACAAAAACACCCGGGACGGCGGGACTAAAATCAAAATCGACGGACACGAAACTGCTGAAGGAAATAAAAAAATCTCTGGCCTGGCGGTATAAATTTGGTGATGCGCCGCTGCTGGCCGCCAAGAGGTCGGTGACAGAACTGACACATCAGCAGGACGAATATATCAGGTTTGACTATTCCAGGGCGATGCAGCGCCGTCCAAAAGCTGTTTTGCAGGATGAATTGACCAGCCGTCTCGACAGCCGGATAATCGGTACAGCCGCACATCTTGTAATCGCCCGGCTTGATTTGACAGGGCCCGTAACCAAAGAGGCCGTCGAGAAAACAAAAGAAAAACTCATAGCCGAAGAGGCCATACCTCAGGCCGCCGGCGAATATATCAAAGCCGAATCGATAGCAGCATTTTTCCAGAGCCCCCTTGGCGAAAAAGCGATTGCTAAGCAAAGCTGTGTCCGGCGGGAGTGGCCGTTTTCTTTTGCTATGAAAGCCGATGCTCCTTCCAGCGACGAGGTTGTAATCGTTCAGGGTATAATCGATATGCTGATTGAAACTGCTGAAGGTCTGGACGTAATAGATTTCAAGACGGACAATATAACACCCGCCCAGGCTCAGGGCAGAGCAGAACTTTATCGTGAGCAGTTGGGGCTTTACTGCAAAGCGGCGGAGGCTATTTTGAAAATTAAAATCGCCGCTAAATGGATCTATTTCCTGTCCCCGCGCTGTGCCGTTGAAGTGTAGGAACGTAGCTGGGGGATAAAAAAACACAATTATCCAATACGAGATGAAATTACATTTTTTGTCTGGCTATCAAAATAAGCCTGTATCGCTGCCAGATTAATTTTGCTGGAATGATGCAAAGTACAAGATTTAACACCAGGACGGAGGTTTCAATCGCAAAGCTTCTATCCGGCGCTTCAATGATGCTAAAGAAATATCCAAAAGGGCTGTAAAGATAGATTGTGTCATTTCTCATAATGCCTGATAAGATAGGCGGCACAATTATCTGCAGGAGAATAATAAATCCTATTAGCAGCCCTGTTTTATTGTTTGGTGAATTGTACAGCGCATAAAGTTCGACCATCAAAAGAAAGAAAAGATAGAAGGAAAACAACACAAAGGCGGGATACAGGTTCGATAGCAAGTCTTCACCGGTGGCGATAATTGTGCCTGCGGAAAACAGTGTCCAAATGGCAAACAGTCCGAGACCGACAGTGAGGTTGGAATACGGCAGCAGGGAAGACATCATACTTTTAACGGTTTCCGAGCGACCGTGTATAGACCTGCTGTATTCTATATAGTTGTCCTGACTTCTTAAAGACCCAAAAAGAACAAGTATGACAGGGATTAACGAAGCCAGCCAGAATAAATAAGTAATCATTATTTCTTCTGACAGGTGTGGATAAAACAAGCCAAGCGTGACGATTTCATAGCCGAGCATAAAGATAAACGCCCCTTTTCTGGTGAAAAGCGTCTCGCGCTCCCGATTGAACTTGCGGGTTATTCCCTTGAAGGCCCAAAGGCTGAAATAAAGGGCTATAGAAGTAATTAATAAAAATATTGGAACTTGCAGGGTGAAGAATCCCGCACAAACCTTTTCAAGGTCATTGGTTTGTGACAAACCGGCCAGGGTGCCCAACAAAGGTGGAAGGAAAAAAAATCCAATTAGAATCGGGACAATTATATTAGGACTTTTCTTTTTCTGAGGGGTATTGGTAGATGTTAGTAAAGCTGCTGAATTTGCAAGGACGGCAATCGAAACTAATGCGAGAAAGATTTGCACCTGCAGAACAAAGTTAACCTTGCCCGACAGGCCGAGGAACAATTGAAACAGACAATTGATTCCGGCAAACAGTAAGGCAAGCAGGTTCCTGCCGATAAGGATACCGATTGCTTTTTGATAAGCCGGTAAAGGAAGCATTCTGAAAAAATCGTAAGATTTATTGTATATCTCGTCTGTTAAAGCCGAGCCGGAATTGAAAGCGGCCCATATCCACAGGATTAATACCTGAAAGATGAGAAACTGAAAATAAATGCTCTCGAAGAAATCGGCAGGGTCGCCGAAATGACTTCGGTATCGATAGCTCGTGTAATTTATAAATAGTATTAATATAATTATGGTAATATAAATAATTGTGTATATCCAGAACTGCAGTGGACGCAGTGAACTGTAGCGGTAGCGTTGTATTAGCGGGTTATCGAGTATTCGTTTTTTCCCGTTCGAAAACATTTTATCCTTCCTCGGAAGATATTTTCATAAATATGTCTTCCAGGTCTGTTTTTTCCTCGCAGAAAGTGACAACTTTTATTTGTTTTTCCACCAGCAGAGTGTTTAGCGCGGCAAGCTGCTCCAGAGGGGCATTTATCTCGGCGGTTATTGTATTATGCTGGACTTTGATTATTTGAGTATTCGGGAATTCTTTGATTAATTCTACCGCTCTGTCGCAGCCATCCAGTACGGTGATGGCAACTTTTCTTGAACCGACAACCTTTTGCTGAATCTGGTCCACGTCGCCGTACAAAACCATACTGCCCTCATTCATTATTGCGATGTGAGAGCAGAACCCGGAAAGCTCGGTCAGTATGTGAGAAGAGATTATGATGGTTTTTCCTTCGTTGCTGAGTTTCCTCAGTACTACGCGCAGTTGGATTCTTGCCTTTGGGTCCAGCCCGGAAGCAGGTTCATCCAGCAAAAGCACTTCAGGGTCATGCACCAGAAGGGCCGCAACACCCATCCGCTGAACCATTCCTCTGGAAAGGTGACGGATAAAAGTGTCGCGCTTATCTTCGAGCTCAACGTACTCTAACATCGCATCTATTTGCTGGGCAATCGAATCAGGTTCAACTTTGTACGCTTTTGCAAAAAACTCCAGACATTCCCGGAGGGTAAGATCATTATAGAGATTAAAAAAATCCGGCAAAAATCCGATATGCTTTCGTATGTCAAGGTAGTTTTTTGCCAGGTCGTAGCCAAGTATCCGGGCGTTGCCGTCGGTGGGTCTAAGCAGAGTGGCCAGGATTCTAAGAAGCGTCGTTTTGCCTGCGCCGTTCGGCCCGATAAGCCCGACAACCTGACCTTTTTCGAGAGACAAATCGACGTCGTTGACGGCCACCAGAGTGCCGAATTCCTTTCTGATTTTATTGGCTTCCAGAATTTTCATAAAGGTTTACAAAATATCTCTGCTCTGTTAGTAAAGCCGCAGGGTGATAATAATCTGCTGTTTACCGCTTAAGACTTTTCAATCCGGCGAAAACCAAGACACTTGAGACTTTACCCAAGTTGTTTCTCTCTGTTGCCTCGGTCTGTAATTATAAGCCTTGTTGACAAAAGGTAAACATTTTTTTTGGGGAAGTTTTTGTCGTAAAGCTCGCAAATGAGCATAAAAAACATTAAAAATACAAAGGTTCTTCCTAAGCGCACAATGGTAAATACCGATAAGAACGGTGTCGGGAGTTAAAATGGACAAAGAAATATCATCTGATTATGTTGTTGGAAAAATAGCTGCCTTGAGCATGTATATTTCGTTGCTTTTTCTTATTTTACAGATGCCGGTGTGGATAGCTTTAATGGTAGTGCTTGTGCTCGTCGAAAACGGCACTATCCCTAAATCACAAGAAGGTTTGGTTGCTATCATGACACTTGTACTCTCCGAGTTAATCCTTATTGGAATGATTATTATCCACATTAAGAGGAAGTATCTGCCGTTTGAGCTTTCAGAATTTGACAACCAGGGTCGAGTTAAACCTTTTGTTTTTAAAGAGAAATACTTAGAGAGAGGCTTTAATACGATAGCTGGCGTATGCATTTTATGGATTCTATTACTTGGAATGCCTGTGAGTTCCATTAGATATATGCTCATTGTCATTCATGGATTCGGGATTCTTTTTTTTATAATCTTTTTTATCGTAAGGTTGCTGTTGACAGGAAGGGTTGCATATAGAACACTTTTTTCGATATTACTGTCTGCGGCATCGATTTGGGTAACAATAATGGGATAACTATTCTTCATGAGTTTAAGATTCTCTTTTGATTTTCCAGGTCTAATGAGATTTAAAACGGGTTCTTGGCTGGAAAATAAGTCAAAAGCCGGAAGTTGAGTTCCTTAAATATTGAAAGGTAATCAGATGAGTTTAGTCATTTCTATAGCTTCTATCTCACCCGACGCTGTAAAGGTAATTCTAATCCTTGGTTTTGCAGCCGTTATCATAGCTGGCCCGCTGGTGTACAGAATCTTTTTCGGTAAAGAAAAATTTCACTGGTTCAGAGATCCAAGCCTTAAAAGGCCTGACAAAAACCAATGGCTCCAGTTGCGCAAAAAAGCTGACCGGATTATAGAAGGCACAATGGAGATTGACGGCGACGAACTGCACGAATTGATTACAACAATGCAAATTGAAGTCGAATGGTATAAACGTAATAAAGAAACGATAGAATATGAAAACGATTGTGAGAGAATCAGGAAATTATACAAAAAACTGAAAAGCATGGACATGCGTTTCGAACCCTTCGATTCCTTAATCGACCGTCTGAATGGTGATGGTATTACTGAACCGGCACAGAAATTGCACAATATGGTACACGGTCCATCCAGCAGGAACCTGCCCCGATTAAAAAACGAGTTTCTCGCTGAACTCGCGAAAATAAGAGGTGAGAACTGGAACATCTTAGGCCGGGACACAAAAGCAGCATGGAAACAATCTGTCAAGTTACTCAAACACAACCCTCTCAGGTCACTATATGGTTATGCGGCTGTCATTGTTGTAGGCTTGGGATTGAGATTCTATCATTCTATTGTCGAAGACAAAGGTTATAAATTCTACAGAGAGCATCCCATCTGGATAGTAGTCTTTGCCATAGTCATAGGTTTGCCTGCACTGATATTGGTGATAAAATTCCTGGTATGGAAATACTCCATGCGTGAAAATCCGTATAAATCGTGCCTTCCGGAAAAGTGATTTTCCCAAAATTCTATAAAATCAGCAGAATATCTTACTTTGCAGCAATTCCATCCAACCCTACTACAAACCGAACCTCAAATATCTCATAAAACCACAAGCTCTTAAATCTATAAGATTGAAGAATGGGACATTTTGTCCCCGAAATGTACCTATTACCCCTTCTTTCACCCTGCCCCTGCACCCCGCAGACAGATTTTTCCTATTTTACCCATCTTACCCATTTTAACATTTAGCCCGTCTCATTTTGCCATAGGCATTTTGCAACTATTCTCTATCACTCATTTTCTCTCTTCCGCCGCCCGAGTGGAGTCCCAAAGGCCCCCGCGGCCAGCGGAGTCAATTTTGCACATCTTTTTGCATCTTTTTTTTCAATTTTTCCGCATTTTGTTCGTTTTTTTGTCTTTTCTTGCTCATTTTGTAACTTTTTTTTCAATTTTTCGTCTTTTTTTTCTGCCCCACCCTTGATTTTAGCTCAAAAATAAGGGTGTCCAAAATCCCACCATACAAAACCACCCCCATTTTTAGCCCAAAAACAAGGGTGACATAAAACAACTCACTTCCAGTTTCGCCCCAAAAACAAACCCAACAAATTTTTTAAAAATCCTTTACAACCCTTATCTTTCTGTCTATAATTGCCTTTATGAACGCTACTTACACAGCTTGTTCCTCTCCGCAGGCAATTCTCAGCCTGTCACTGCTCCTGTTGCGCCTCGCGGCGCAATAATCACCTTAAAAATCCCCTATACTTATTTCTTTTTTTTCGTA
>Ga0272442_10012026_pt1 | contig 10497 bp, 6 predicted proteins | sample SSMForm2O_FD_200262 | JGI IMG/M metagenome (GOLD analysis project Ga0272442, IMG submission 200262) | Marine sediment archaeal communities from Little Sippewissett salt marsh, Falmouth, MA, United States - SSM-Form-2O | ecosystem: Environmental > Aquatic > Marine > Wetlands > Sediment ... | reverse complement strand
TGCTCGCTCCGCCGCGTTCGTTTTCCCATGGTCCGCTCCTCGCCGATGGCTTGTTGTGCAAGGGGCGGAATCATAACCGCGAGTGCTGGGCTCTGGATACAACGCCGTTCTGTTACCGCTTACGGATCTTCCTGATAGCCTTTCTCGGCGACCGGGTATAGCAGTCGACTGCCTACGAATCTCTCGCCGCAGACGGAACATCTGGCTCCCCGCTGGCCAAATTGGGACGGCCGGTGTCGAAAACAGCCTCCAATGGCAGTATTGCCATGCAGGAACCTCAGTGTTGGCGTAGATACCCGCCCCTGGTTTCTCAACCATGCTTGCCACAGGAATGGATCCCAGTTGAACGTGGCGATCATATCTTTGTCTCGCAGGGAGAGTACCAAATGGTCATACAGAGTTGGCTGCTCTGGTAGCTCCAGCCGAGTGAAGTAGTCGAAAACCACCTGCTCGACCTCGTGGGCACTGGCAGCGTGCTGTCCAGATGACACAAGGTCAGCATATGCTGACTCGAAGTCCCTATCGTTATACTCAATGCCGGCTCGGTCCAATATCGGTGCTAATCCCACTACTTCAACCAGGTTGTTCATGATCGGAAGTACCCGGCCGCACTTGTCACCGTTTGGGAACGCCGCGAGGCTCGCACCGGAACCTAGCAAGACCAGGTGAGGCCGTCCCATTAATCCTCTTCTTCTACCGTTCATGCTACTGGGCTGGTCTTTCGCATCGTCCGCCAAATCCAACACTCACTTGATCGGCGATATACTTCTCGCGCACTCCGGTTCGAACACCACGCAGGTTGTTGCCCCATGTGCCGCCCCTGTGAACGCGTTTCTCTCCGCTAACTGGTCCGCAGGGATTCATCGTTGGGCTTGTAGCGTAGTAGTCAGATGAGTACCAATCGAGAACCCACTCCCTGACATTGCCAGCTAGGTCATGCAGACCGAATGGTGAGGCTCCAAGTGGATAGCTACCGACGCTGGTGAGAGCTCCAATGCATGGTGTGCCGTCAGGATTGAAATTCAGGTAGCTGCAATCGATATCTGTAGTTCCCCACGGGTACGCAACAGAATCTGTAGGGTCATTCATCGGACCACGGGCAGAGTATTCCCACTGAGCCTCCGAGGGAATAGACCCTCCCAACCATTGACAATAGGCACTCAGATCTTCCCAGGCCAGACATTCAACTGGGTTGTCCGGTCGTGTTTCTGGGTCCCAGTTGCAGGACCAACCTTCCGCTTCCTCTGGTGGAGCACGGTGCCCTGTCTCTTCGACGAATAGTGCGAAGTTCGCTTGTGTCACTTCGTACTTGTCAATACCATAGCCAGAAAGCCTAACCTCGTGCTGCGGCAGTTCATCTACTACGCAGTTGACGGCAGGCGGCTGGCCATCCTGATTACATCCCATCCAGAACGTTCCTTCAGGAATGAGGATGTATGGTCCGCCCCGCCCGTCTGGTGTAGAGCACTCTTGGAAGCCCTGATCGTTGACGGCGCATCCAGCGCATAATGTGGTATCGAAGACGCATGAGCTAGTGCAGCTGATGTGTCCAACTGTGAAACCGTGATCAGTGCACCCCTGGTTGTCCAGATCATCTAGGTCGCATTCCTCTTCTCCGTTTACGATCCCGTCGCCGCAGTACTCGCTGCATCCAGCCGTATCGAATTTGCAGTTATCACCGCACGCGATGTCACCCTTGTAGAAGTCAAAGTCCTGGCATGACGCGTCTGCTAGAGCTTCGTCATCGCACTCCTCGTGCGGGCTGGTGATGATGCCGTCACCGCAATGAAGTGCCCTTGCGCTGCAGTCAGGAGTACAGCTTCCGTACGAGTTATCGTTCGTGCCGTCGTCGCAGACCTCGTTGCCGTTGACGACGTGATCGCCGCACCACTCCCGGCAGCTAGTAGTGTCGAGCTTGCAGTCCGAGGCGCAGAGTAAGACTCCTTTGTAGAATCCGTGGTCGCTGCAATCCTGGTCGACCAGGTCCTCGTCATCGCACTCCTCGTCACCGTTCACCACGCCGTCGCCGCAGAATCCGGAGCAGCCGGACGTATCCAGGGTACAGTAGTCCGTGCAGTCGATTTCTCCCGTGTAGAATCCCTGTGACTGGCAGTTCTCGTCGCGCAGCTCGTCACCGTCACATTCCTCGACAGTCTGCAGGATTCCGTCGAGGCAGGATCCCGAGCAGTCCGAATAGTCCAGCGTGCAGTCGTCCTTGCATATGGTTGCGCCGGAATAATAGCCCAGTGCATCGCAGGTTTGGTCCTGCAGTTCTGGCCCATCGCACTGCTCGGGCCCGTTGACAACGCCGTCTCCGCACCGCTCCTCGCATCCAGACAGATCAATGCGGCAGTCATCACCGCACGACAGCAAGCCGCGGTAGTACCCGAACGACTGGCAGGTCTGCTCGCTCAGATCGAATCCCTCGCATTCCTCTGGCTCCTCGAGCAGCCCGTCGCCACAGAATCCATCGCAGCCTCTGATGTCGTACGTGCAATACTTCGTGCACGCGAGGTCTCCACGGTAGAAGTTGAGCTTCTGGCAGGTCTGTTCGTTCAGATCACTGCCGTCGCAAAGTTCTCCTGCGTCGAGACGTCCGTTGCCACAGAGGTCCGAATCTGAGTCTGTATCCGCGTCCGAGTCAGTATCCACGTCTGTGTCAGCGTCACCCGATCGACAATCACACTTGCCCCATTCATCACCTGTCTCAGCACATTCCTGTACACCGAGCCGGCCACCACCGCAGAAGCAGGCCTGGGTTTCACCAGGAATGCAGCCCTCAACGTCCAAGCCGCCGCTGTCGCAGCCGTGGACAGCCACCAGGGCTGCCAATGGCGCCAAGACAGCAATCTGTTGCTTCATTCTGTCCCCCGCGCTCAAGCTGCCAAATACTATCCCATTCGTCGGTTTTGGCCAAGCTACACAATCGCAGCGCCGTTCCCCCGTCTACTACTGACATTGGTTCTTTGCTTGCACGCGTGGTACCAAGCCAGGCAGCCTACATACCATAGCAATCTAATCGCAGTTTCTAGATTTGCTAATTGGTTTTCAGTGGTTATAATCCGACTGCTGTCATCAGCAGGGGGGACAGCATGCTACAGAAGGTTGCGCCTCTCGCCTTGACCGTGCTGGTTGTCAGCGCATCTTCAGCTCTAGCAGCAGACCGCCCAAAGGTCGCTGTCTTCGACTTCAAGCCGATAGACGTCAGCGCCCAGGACCTGTCACTGTTCATGGAGCAGGTGCTGACCGAGATCGACTCCACCGAGAAGTTCCACTCACTGGGCAAGTCCGACCTGGAGACCATGCTGGGAATGGAAAAGCTCAAGGAAGAGCTTGCCGGCGAGTGCGAGGCCTCGTGCATGGCCCAGATCGCCGGATCCATCGGAGCACAGTTCGTGATGTCGGGTAGTGTGGCACGCACAAGCGACAGGTACGTGATCCATGCCAAGCTGATCGACCAGAGCAAGGCCAGCGTGATCCGCCGCATCGAACGCGAGGTCCGCGGCGACATGGGCAACCTGAGAAAAGAGGTACCCGCCCTGGTGCGTGAAGTCCTTGGCCTGCAGGCTCGTATCAGCGGCGAGCACGGCGAGCTGTACATCAAGGCATCGCCCGAGAGCGCGCGCTACTCCATAGATGGCGGCAAGATCAAGGGCCGCCTGGCCCCGGGTCGGCCCAGCCCGATTACACTGCCCGCGGGCACGCACAAGGTATTGCTGGCCGCCGACGGCTTCGAGAACCGCATCGAAGAGGTGCTGGTCGAGACCAACCGCGTGGCCACGCTCGCTGTCACCCTGTTCCCAAAACGCAAGAAGCCGGCCAAGCAGGCCGGCGTGGGCTTCCTCGACGTGGCCACCGACTCGGACGAGACCCGCGGGTCGGGCATCTACCTCGACGGACAAAGACGGACCGAGAAGACCCCGGCCACTCTCAAGGGTGTTCCCGTCGGCGAGCACGTACTGACCCTGCGCAAGCCACTGTACAAGGAGTGGCAGAAGCTTGTGCAGGTGAAGAAGGACGACTTCGAGAAGGTGCTGGCCAAGCTCAGTCCAAACTTCGGGCCCATGACCATCCGTTCGGACCCGCCCGGCGCAGACGTGTACATCGACGGCATCAAGGTCGGCACCACGCCATACGAGGAGCAGCGCCTCGAGGCCAAGGCGTACAGGCTCAAGCTGACCATGACGTTGTATCACGACCTGGAGCAGACCGTGTTCGTGGAGCCCGAGGTAGGCCTGAGCATGGAGCAGAATTTGGCCCCGGCATTTGGCAGGCTCAAGGTACGCACGGGCGAGGTGAAAGAGGCCAGCGTGTGGCTGGACGGGATGTTCCGCTGCAAGACGCCCTGTGTTCTGGAGAAGCTGCCATCGCGGCGCTACTACATGAAGGTTGGCAAGGACCTGTACGCGCCATTTGAAAAGCACGTCGAGATCAAGGACGGCCAGACCGAGCTGTGCGACGTGGGCCTGATACCCCAGTTCGGCACTCTGGTGGTCAAGTCCGAGCCTGAAGGCGCCGGAGTACACTTGGACGGCGAGCTCCTGGGCAAGACGCCGATAGAGCAGAAGGTCGACATTGGCAGACACAAGCTGCGGGTATCGGCCGGAGACAAGTACCGATCTCACGAGGAGATACTTGCTCTGGACCGCAACGAGACCCGAACCGTGAACGCACTGCTCACTCCGCGACTGGGCAAGGTGATGATCACTTCCAGCGTGCGCGGCGCCAAGATCGTGCTGGACGGTAAACCGATGGGAGAAACGCCGCAGATGATCGACGGGCTGTTCGTGGGCGAGCACGAGGTGATCATCTCGGCCGAGCCCAACCTGGGCGCCAAGCAGACAGTGACGATCAAGGAAGGAGAGCTTATCGAGCTCGACGCCGATCTGATCGAAGTCATGACCATGGAGGAGCTACAGGCATTCGAGGACGAGCGGCGCAGCTACAAGATAGCTGGCTGGACCCTGGTGGCGTCCGGCGCGGCACTGGTGACGGGGACGATCGTTCTTGCGTACTTCGGTCATGAAGAAGAGCTGAAGGCGGACGAGCGACACAAGGAATTCCTGGCGGACCGTAACGAGGCCAACGCGTCCAAGGTCGAGGCAGCTCGTGACGCGGCCGAGATCGATTACAGCCTGGCCTGGGCAGCCGGGGCCACGGCCTTTGCCGCTCTGATCTCCGGGCTGACCGTGCTGGCGGTGACGCCGGAGGAGCCGGAGGTGCCATTCCTGCGGCCTACAGCGGCCGGTCCGCTGCTGCTGCGGGACGGGGCAGGGTTCGGCGTCACTCTGGAGGTGGGGCCATGAGGCGTCTTGGCTTCATCGCGATGCTGGTGCTGGCGGTTGGCGCGTGCGAGCTGGACTACGACCTGGAGATCCCCCAGGCAGCGGATGCGGATGTAGATGCCGATACAGACTCGGACGCCGATAGCGATACGGATTCTGACACCGATACCGACTCCGATGCAGATACCGACACGGATACAGATTCAGATACTGACCTGGACGCTGATGCCGACGGTGACGCTGATGGCGACACAGACACTGACACAGATACGGATACGGACGCGGATACAGACACCGACTCTGATACGGATACTACATCTTACTGCGACTCGAAACCGTGCTGGCTCGTGGAGCCCACGAACCAGGCTCAATGCTACGACGAGCTAACCGAACTGCCGAGTTGCCCCAGTTTTCCCTGCAATGCAGATGGCAGTCCGGAATTCTGTGGACAGGATGCCCAATACCCGGACTACGCACGCAGCTTCGTTTGCCAGAATACTGACGGCACGACTCAGGCTCCTTGCGACGACGCCGCAGACGACGATGAAACCGTGGTGGACTCCCTCACTGGGCTAGAGTGGCAAAGAACCTGGGCCGGGGGAATGACATGGCAGGCAGCGTTCGACTACTGCGCAACGACATTGAACGAAGAGGCTTACGGCGGGCACACGGATTGGAGGCTGCCATCGTACCACGAACTGGCCGGTATTGTAGATTACGGCAGGTTCGGTCCGGCTCTCGATACAGTCGCATTCAAGGATCCAAGCCACTTTGATGCGGGGACGGGGTATTTCTGGACTTCGTCATCATACGCAAGAAATCCGGGCGACAGGTGGTGGGTCAACTTCGGACCCGGTGGGTCACACAACGAGCAGGCGACGAGAAGTGACTATTGCGCGCGGTGTGTACGGGGCAGTGCGGCCGATTATACAGACAATGGTCGGTACACTGTTATAGGTGACCCGGGCCAAGAGGTGGTAATCGACAACGCAACAAGCCTTGAGTGGGCCAAGGTTCACGCCACAGGCCAGACCTGGCAGCAGGCACTCGCCCACTGCGAAAGTCTCGACCATGGTGGCCACGCGGACTGGCGCCTGCCAAACGTCAATGAGCTGCGCAGCCTTGCAAACGTTGATATGGAGTCTCCGGCCACCGAGTTTCCAGACATGCCGTCTGAACACTTCTGGTCGTCGTCTTCCATGGCCAATAGCACTGGCGCGGGTTGGTTCGTTCAATTTGAAGATGGTTACATCTACGGCGTTGTCAAGAGTAACGAACACAACGCGCGCTGTGTGCGCGGCAGCCGATCAGTTCACTGCCGTACTAATAACCAGGGGTACCGCGAATGTCACAGGACCGACGGCCGAGGAGGGCCTTGGATAGAGATACCAGGTGAGACATTCTGGATGGGCTGCCGAGATGATCTAAATGGGAGCTGGTCATGCAGTGCCAATTCTGAGCCACAGCACGAAGTACGGCTCTCGTCGTTTGGCATCGACAAGTTTGAGATTACACAGGAGAAGTACAAAGCGTTCATAGATGCCACCGGACACAGACAGCCCAACTGCAATTGGGATCCGACCGGCACACCCCAGCATCCAGTTGTTTGTGCGGACTTGAGCGATTTCCAACTCTACTGCAGATGGCTCGATGGCGATCTTCCAACAGAAGCTCAGTGGGAGTACGCTGCGCGGGGCCCCATGACCAGCGCAGAAGACTACTCAGCGTTTCCGTGGGGTACCAACGAAGTTGACTGTGCACGCGCCAACTACGATGGATGCGCAGGGCAAGCTCAGAGCATCGGCGTTCATCCGCTTGGAGCCTCACCATTCGGCATAGAAGATCTTGGGGGAAACGTCTGGGAGTGGACCCTTGATTGGTTTCAGTTTGACTACTACAGCCAGTCGCCTCCCAATGACCCCCAAGGTCCAGCGGATGGCACCCAGAAGGTCATTCGGGGTGGGTCCTTTGGCAATCACGAGATGAACGTTTGCTCCGCGTCACGCAACCAGTACGGCCCAGATACACTGAATGTCGGGATTGGAGCTCGGTGCGTCAGGGTTCTCGGAGGAGACGCAGATTCGGACATTGACTCCGATTCAGACACAGACGCCGACACCGATACTGATACAGACACTGACACCGACGCTGACACCGACTCGGACTCTGACACGGACACTAGCGAATACCCTCCCGTTACCTGCACGCCAAACGCACAGGGCTTCGACGAATGCCAGCGAATCGACGGTGTCGGCGGCCCGTTCATCATCGTACCGGAGGCAACCTTCTGGATGGGCTGCAGGGAGGAACTGAACGGGGATAACAACTGCGAGGCCGACGGCAGAGAAGAGCCCCAGCACGAGGTGCATCTTTCTGAATACGGTGTCGGGATGTCAAGGGGCGGGTAATGTGATCGCGCTGAGTGCGGCAAAAGTGATCCTCGGATCCGGCCGATCCCGGCCGGCCCGATCGGGCGATCCGCGGCGGCGCAGATCGGCCTGATCGGCCTCGGCGGTTTCGGCGCCGCCGCGGTGCCGCTGCCGGGGCGGCAAAGCTGATCCTGTTTCGTCTTCACTGCGCCGCAGCCTGGGCCATGTTTGCCGACGGAGGCGGTGGGTTCCGGTACGACGGCCCCTCCATCTTGATGATGTGCGAGTGATGAAGCAGGCGGTCCATGGCCGCGCTGGCGAGCAGCGCGTCGCCGAAGAGCGGATACCACTCCTCGTCATCCCGGTTCGAGGTCACGATGATCGACCCGCGCTCGTAGCGCTGGCGGATCACCTCGTACAGATCCTCGGGTTCGGGAGGCTGCAGCGGACGAAGACCGAGGTCGTCGACGACAAGCAGGTCCGGGCCGGTGTAGCGGAGCAGCCGCCGCTCGTAGCTGTGGTCGGCCCGAGACGCCCGCAGCTCGGCAAACATCTGGTGGGCCTGCGTGAAGAGCGCGGTGTGCCCGCACCGGCAGGCTCGGTGGCCCAGCGCCTGGGCGATGTGCGACTTGCCCACGCCGGCGCCGCCGACCAGCAGCACGTTCTCCTGGCGCTCCACGAAGGAGCAGTTGGCCAGGTCCACGATCTTGGACCGCGGCAGCTTCGGGTTGAAGCTGAAGTCGAAGTCCTCGATCGTCTTGGCGTGCTCGAAGGCGGCGCGACGGAGGCGCAGGTGCAGCTGCTTGGCCTCCCGGCGCTCCACCTCGTCGCCGAGCAGCCGCAGGAGAAACTCGTCGTAGGACAGGCTGTCGTCGACCGCCTGCTTGTTGCGGATGCGCAGCGTGTCCAGCACGCCGGACAGACGCAGCTTCTTCAGGATCGGCACCAGCTCGTCAGTTTGGCTCACGGATCACCTCCAGGGGTAGTTGCAGGAGCTCCTCGGTCTTGCGGGCGTAGCGCGGCGACTCGAGCCGGCCGAAGCCGGGCGACACCGCGGTCGGCAGGGGCTCGAGGTCGAGGCCCTTGCGCAGGATGTCCCGCAGGCCGCCGTACTTGTAGTTGCCGTAGTAGTGCGCCCGCTGGCACGCGGCCCGGGCCCGCTTCACCGGGTGCTTCTCCAGCAAGGTCACCATCGCCTGCACGGTCTGCAGCATGTGCAGCACGTCGTCCGAGCCGAAGACCTCGCGGATGTACTCGCCCACGGCCGGGCCGAGCCGGTCGGCCCGCTCGAGCCAGTAGCTCTTGCTGCGATGTCGCAGGTCGGCACGATGAGGCGGCAGGTACGTGTCGAAGACCTCGGGCGGTACGGTCACGCCCCGCTCGTGCGTGGCGATGCGCTCGTCCTCGAAGTACACCGCCACAGTGGTCGGCGTGGCCCGCACCCAGACGTCCTTCTCGATGAAGCGCCAGGGCACCGGATACCAGCGGCGATCGAAGAAGACCTTGCAGTCCCGCCGCACCGAGGTCGCCAGCCACCGCACCGTCTCGAAGCGTCTCGCCGGCAGCGGCTGCAGCACCGCGCGCTCCTCCTGCTCGAAGACCTCGAGCGGGCGCTTGCCCGTGGTGCCGTGGATCCGCTGGCCCGCGATCTCCACCACCCAGCGGTCGAGACGGCGGTTGGCGTCGTCGATGTCCTCGAAATCCCGCGGCTTGAAGAAGTTGTTCTTCGCGTACTTCACGCCGGACTCGACCTTGCCCTTCTTCTCGGGCGCACGCACCGGCGTGGGATCGATCTTGAAACCGTAGTGCTGCGCCAGTTCCCGGTAGCTTCGGTGGATCGCCGGCGTGTCCCCCACGGCAAAGGCCGCCCGGATCACCGCCGCCTTGAGATTATCCGGCACGAGGACCGCAGGCACGCCGCCAAGCGCGGCGAAGGCCTCCACGTGCAGCGCCAGCCAGGTGTCGGACGACTGGTCGAAGACCACCCGGCAAAACATGTGGCGGCTGTAGCCCAGCACCAGCACGAAGACCCAGGCCTTGCGCAGCACGCCGCGCTCCGGGTCGTACAGCTTGCCCACGTACCCGAAGTCGACCTGGGCCACCTCGCCCGGCTCGGTCTCCACCGGGATCGCCACGTCCTCGGGCTGCGTCGGACGCTTCCGATTCAGCCGGGCGCAGAGGCGCTTCACCGCCCACAGGCTGCCGTCGAAGCCCTCCTCCTCGAGCCGGAGCTTGTCATAGATCGCCTTGGGACGGGCACCCTTCTTCAGCATCGTCTCGATCTGCTCGGACCAGGTCTCGACCGATGACTGCTTCTGAGGCGGCGTCTCAGGGACCGGCTTGTGCTTCAGCATCACCGCCCGGAGATCCTCGAGCGAAGGCAGTTCGTCGGATGCGCCCTTGAGCACGCCAGCCTGCTCCAGTACCTCGCGGTAGGCACGCTCTGTGTTCGGGCTCATCCCGAGCAATCGCGCCACCTCGTGGACGTTCGTACCCATCCGGTGCAGGCGCACCAGTTCCTGTAACCTGTTCATCCCTATCCTCGCCGCGCTCATCGCTCCTCCTCCGCTTGAGTCAGTCGGAGGAGGATCCTCGATGGCGGGCTATCTATCCAGCCGCACCCGCGTTTGTTGGTCCGCCGCCGTCGCTTCGCGCCGCCGGCGGACCCGACAAACACCTCACCACACGCCGGGGATCACCTTTGCCGCCCCGGAGAGGATCACATTTGCCGCCCTCAGCTGGATCACATTTGCCGCCCTCAGCTGGATCACATTTGCCGCCCTCAGCCGGGATCACATTTGCCGCTCTCAGCTGGATCACATAGCACGCCCCGCCACAGTCGG
>Ga0272442_10012024_pt1 | contig 10499 bp, 8 predicted proteins | sample SSMForm2O_FD_200262 | JGI IMG/M metagenome (GOLD analysis project Ga0272442, IMG submission 200262) | Marine sediment archaeal communities from Little Sippewissett salt marsh, Falmouth, MA, United States - SSM-Form-2O | ecosystem: Environmental > Aquatic > Marine > Wetlands > Sediment ... | reverse complement strand
CATCTCTCTTGGCTTCACCCATCAGGTTCTCCAAATCTGAACACAAAAACTGTTGTAAACAGCACCCCTAAGCCCTATACTATCAAAATCTTACTTTTTTGCACGGATTTACTTGGGAAATCCGGGTATAAATTAGAAATATAGCAAATATCAAAATTGCTTTCTTGTTGAATATCCATCCGTCCTTCCATCTTTTTCCTCCGCTGACTATATATCTTCCCAAAGCTTCAATTAAAGAAATAGATGTTGCCCTGTCGTAATCGAATTTTGCAATTATCCATTGTTTCATTGCAAACCAACCATATGGGAACATAAATATGATAAGCCCTACAAGATGTACCCATTGACGAAATCCACTGAACTTGGATCGCATTAACGCAACATCATCATAAATATTCATTTCCATTCTATCACCTTTTGTCAACCCTCCATAGTTAACCATGGCCTCTAATATATAGCGGTCAATTCTACATCCTTTCGCCCCATCTATTTGCCTGAATTCTGTTTCATTATTTACGGTTATATTTAGAAGGTTTGCCTTGTTTAATTTGGTGTTTTCTATTTTTACTTTGCTTAAATTTGTATTTTCTAAATTTGTGTTTTCAAGATTACCATTACTAATCTTAGAACCAACTAATGATGAACCAAATAAATCCGTATCAGATAGATCTGTATGAAGAAAAGTGGAAGTTTCCAATTTCACCCCCCTAAGTATTGAGCTATTTAGTTTTGTAGATTCTAATTTGACCTTATTTAGAATTGCATTTTTTAAGTTTACTTTATTTAACGTTGAATAAGTAAAATGTGCCCCGGCAAGATCTGTTTCTGTTAAGTTGCAATTGACTATAGATGCATGCCCGAAATTAGAATATTTAAGAGATGACTTTGAAAGATTGACTTCAACTAATGTGACCCCAGACAGAGATGCATTGTTTATTTGAGCAGATTTTAGCTCGGCTTCATTCATCTTTGCTTCATCAAGCGTTACTCCATTCATGTTTGCATTAGTAAGAATCGAATGATTAAGTTTAGTTTTTCTAAGTGCTGATTTCTCCAGTGTTGCATTTGTTAAATTGGCTTTTTCCAATATTGCAAAATCTAATACCGCTTCTTTTATTATTGCATTTGTAAGAACAGCTTCGGTTAAATCGGACTCTGTTAGCTTGCACTTGTCCATATTTATTTCTTTCATATTTGCTCTAACAAATTTGGTCTTAACCAGAATTGCTTCACAAAAATCTGCTCCTTCCAAATTTGCATTTTCCAATAATGAAGCACTTAAATCAGCTTTTCTGATTTTGGCTTTGTTTAATCTTACTTTTGTTAAATTGGCATTCTTGATTGTACTTTCGTCAAAAATTGCTGATGAAAAACAAGCATTTGTTAAATTTGAGAAGTTTAAAATAGCATTTGTAAAGCTTGATTCTATCCCCTCGGCATTAGTAAGATTAGTGTGTTCGAGTTTTGTACTGTTTAATGACGCTCTATTTAGTTTGACATTCTGCATGTCAGCTTCACTTAAAGTTGCATTATTTATACTTGCCATATTTAATGAGGCGCCAATTAGGGTAGCTCGAACTAAATTGGTTCCATCAAGATTTGCTTTTTCCAGATTTGCTTTTCTGAAGCTTGTTCCTGTAAGCTCTGAACCACTTAAATTTGCGTTACTTAGATTGGCATCATCAAGGTTTGAATTTAATATACGTGACCCTCCCAAGTCAATCCCCTCAAGGTTGATTCCCTTTAGATCATTTGCACCAATATCAACACCTCGTAAAGGAGGCATATTCTCACCCTTTTCACGAATTTTATTCCATTCTTCAACTCCTGATGGGCCACTTAGTAAAAGATTAACTGCGTATTCTTTATTCATTTCTTCTGCCTCATGTATTATAATTCCGTGCAACCCGTGGTTTGTTTTGTTTTATTTAGCGTATTCGCGCCTTTGCGTGAAACTTATTTTTGATCTTTTATTTTCTTTGCGCCTTAGTGCCTATGCCACTTTGTGCCGGGATTCATGCTTCAGGTTTTCTCTGTACGGCCTACGGTCAACTGTCCACGGTCCACGTTTCTTGTTCCCTTCGTTACCTTCTGTTCAATTATTTTACTCGTTTACCCGTTTACTCATATACTCATACACCCATATACTAATTTACCTTCTTCGCCCCTTTTGCGTGAATATAATTTTAATCCTTATTCTCTTGTTTGGATATTTCAAATTTTGAGCCTTTGAATTTGTCTCGGATTTCGATATTCGAATTTCGGATTTTATATAGTTCTAATCTGTGAAAATCCGCCGCTTCAGTGTCACTTGTCTCGCCGACTTGTCCTCCGTAGCCTGAGGCGAAGGTGAAAGCTTCAAAGCGAAGGCGGATCCGTGTTCTATTCTTTTTAAATAGTGACTCCCCATCGGCCCCCATTCATTTCATATAAAATATACCACACATTTCATAAAAAGTCAAACAGTTTCCGTAAAAACCCACTCACTTTTTTGCAAGAAATTCTAAGAAAACCCAAGAATCTAGAACCTTTCCCAATAATTTCCCAAAATCTTCCCGCCCAAAATTAAGGACTTACGTTCATTTCCCCCCGCCTAATATAAGCACTTACGTCTGTTTTTATTCTCTTTATATGTTCCTTCCCCAGATCAATCAAACTTCTGCCAAAGCCTCCCTTACTACTTGAAAAACCGATAGTTATAGGACCCTCCCCGAAAATAACCCTAAACCATATTTTTCACGAACGATCCGGATAAATTCTGCTAAATCTGCAAACTATGGCCTTGCCAACTAGTTATAGAAACGTTACAATCCCGCATGAATATTGATCTTTTGCCCCTCAGTGGGGGAAGATAAAACCGAAAGGGATCAGTTCGTGATATTAAACTCAGTTTTAGGGTTATTTTCGCTGGATATGGGCATTGATCTAGGGACTTGCAATACCTTGGTCTGCGTACGTGGCGAGGGAATTGTACTGAATGAACCCTCGGTCGTAGCTGTCCGCAAAGGTACCAACCGGGTTTTGCAGGACGGCAATGCTGTTGGCCTGGTAGCCAAAGAGATGCTGGGCAAGACACCGGGGTCAATTTCCGCGATCAGGCCACTAAAAGACGGGGTGATCAGCGATTTTGAGATTACCGAAGCGATGCTGAGTTATTTCATCCGCAAAGTGCACGGCCGACGTGGTTTGGTTAGGCCGCGGGTAGTGATAGCGGTGCCATCGGGAATTACAGCGGTGGAAAAACGGGCCGTTCTGGATTCGGCCGAGCGAGCAGGAGCCCGCAAGGTATATCTGGTTCAGGAACCGATGGCGGCCGGGCTGGGAGCCGGGCTGCCGATAACCAATCCGACAGCATCTATGATCGTGGACATCGGCGGGGGCACAACGGAAGTGGCGATCATGAGCCTGGCCGATATCAGTGTGCGCGAGTCGGTACGGGTGGCCGGGGACGATATGGATGAGGCGATCATCAATCACCTAAAACGAACATACAATCTGCTGGTCGGTGAGCCCCGGGCGGAAAAAATCAAGATTGAGATCGGTTCGGCCGCACCACTGGAGCAAGAGCTAACCATGGAAATAGCCGGGCGGGATACCATTTCGGGGCTGCCACGGAAAATCGTGATTACCAGTGAAGAAATACGCGAATCCCTGAAAGAACCGATTTCGTCAATCATAGATACGGTAACGGCCACGCTCGAACGAGCGGAACCGGAACTGGCGGCCGATTTGATTGAAAACGGCATCTGTCTGGCCGGCGGCGGGGCGTTGTTGCGACGGCTGGATGTGGTACTGGGTAACGCCACCGGATTGCAGGTGCGGGTGGCGGAGGATCCGCTCTCCTGTGTGGCACGCGGTACAAGTGTGTATCTGGAGAACCTGGAACTCTGGAAGGATACGCTGGAGTCGGACGATACGAATTTGTAAAAAAAAGTAAAAAGGTAAAAGCGAACGCGTGGGCTGGTTCGACAAGCTCACCACTAGATGGTTCGACAAACTCACCACAGCTTGAGCCCCACCCTACAAAGGTATTATTTTCGATGCCAGGGACGGCGAAACAATCGAAGGAACGATAAACCGGTGGGCGAGAAAACAACATGGTCAGGTGGCCACAACAGAAAATCCCCAGTCAGCAGATCTTCACTTATCTGATGATCGCAGCGATGGTGTGTCTGTTGATCCCCGAGCGTTTTACTAACAAACTTGATCATCTTCTTTCATTTCTAGTAGGACCACTTAGTCAAAGCAGCCGGGAAGGATCGTTGGCGGTAAGTAACGCCCTGCGGCAGCGGCAGCAACCGACTGTCAACTTTGAAGAATATCAGAAACTGCTCAACAGGAGTCAAAGAGAACAGCGGGAATTAATAAACCTCAATCAGCAAGTCGATCACCTCAAGGAAATGACCCTACGCTTAACCGGAGTAAAACAGCAGTACGGTCTGGAACGGGTAAAGCTGGTTGCGGCCCATATTACCGGCAGTGACAGCAGCAGTCTGCGGGAGATTAAAAAACTGGACCAGGGCTCAGCCGAAGGGGTGCAGGCGGGGCAACTGGTTTTGGCATGGTCCGATTCCGGCGGATCAGATGCCGGAAAATCAAACGATAAGACGGAACTCTACCAGAAAGCTTTGCAGGGGGCGGTGGTGGGTAAAATCATAGATTCGGCCAGAGATACAAGCAGTCTGCAACTATTAAGCGATCCGGGCCTGCGCATGAAAGTGGTGCTGATGCCAAATCCAGGGCGCAAAGAAAAATGGCAGGCGGAAGGATTACTGCAGGGGGAAGGCTTGGGGAGGGTGACAGTTACCAAAGTACCCGCGACGGCTGAATATACGATCCGACGGGGTGATGTGGTGCTGGCTCTGCCGGAAGCAAAAATACTGCCGGTGGCCATGCTGATAGGCTGGGTGCAAAGCTGCCAACCCGAGGAACAAAATCCCGTGTTATGGCAGATACAGGTAAGACCGGCGGTAGAGCTGCATCCCCTGCGAGAAGTCATTATCATAAAACCATAATGCACCAAAGTATCAGCCGATTTTCGTGAGACTTTAATTGGTTTTTGTATAATATACCACAGCGCGATAGAAATTGGACTCGATCCTAGGAACTTATTTGAAGAAGTTGCCAAAATACCAATGTTAATTGGATTATATCAAAAATCACAATTAACGATACAAAGATTCTATAAATCAGGTTTAAATATCTCCATTTCCACACAATAACTGGAATTACAAACACCCCAAGCAAAATACTTATTAGCCAAATTATCGTGTAAGACTTATTGTCTACCATAGAAACATTGCCAAATGCCCAACTGATAACTACCAAAAAAAATACATATCAAACTAACAATGAAGTTGGTGGAATTTTTATTTTTTTTCATAAGGAGTTAACTTTCGCACTTTTTGAAGGCATTGGAGCCGTTCAATGAAAACCCAAGTTTTGGCAAAAAACATGCCGACATTCCGATATAGGAACTGGAAAAAATATTCTTATATCGCAGGAGGTCGGCATGGATGCTATCCTCATAACGGCATAGGACGCTTGGGTCAACTTTTTCTTGGAACATTTACACTTCCCACCGGTCAGGTGTTTGCTCGTCTGCTGACCGGCAAGGAAAAGGACGACTTCTTCTTTACCACCGACCTGACTATGAAGCCCGCCGAGGAGATCAGCTACTTTGCCGGCCGTGCTTGATTGCGGTCGGAGAGCAATCCTCTCCCGTGATGACGAGTCCCCTCTGTACCAAGAATCCAGTCACGAAGGCATCGCCACAGCCCAGTTCCAACAAGCAATTACCGCTTTGGGGGAAGCCGTCCCAAGCGAATAACCGTTCGAGATCCGGGTCGCAAGGATTCCCGGCCTTGTGTTGGTAGAAGGGAAGGCCATCAGTATGTACTTATCTATAGCAGTGTTCTTCGAAAAGATAATTCTTCATCTAGGCAAGGGTCCTCGCTATTTCAGCGCTTAGGCAAAATAACGTTGAACGTGACCGGCGTCAGTCCGGTTAAGCCTACTCCCCAACCCGGAATTCTGTCACATTGGACTGAAGTGTCCCTTTCCAGAAGTTCATCAATTTTATTCCCTCCATGTCGCCTTTGATCCACCGTGCGCCTTTGCCTGTGAGTTCTGAGCGGACACGATATTCCCCGGGTTTCAGGTCGAGTCGGAATTCCTTTGCTTTGGGACACCAAAAGTTGCTTAAACTCAGCCTCAGTGTGTATGCCGAGCCGGCACGAAGAGGTACCACATAATCATCTGCCCGCCCCGCTATATTCCTGTCGGAGAAGTGAAGCTCTCTGGATTTCCCATCGAGGTCAATTAAAATCAAGCGAATTGCGTTAGGCAGGAGGATTCTGCCATTGGCGAGCATCATGCCCAGGTTCAACATTGCGTCCTTATCGCCGACATTCTCAAGTGTGACACGGAATATCGGAATTCCCTTCGCTTTTTTGGGGGTAATGGCGATGATTGACATTTTCAATTCAACGCTACTTGCTTGTGGATCGGACCGTATAGACGTCTGTGTCTCTCCGGCGGCCAGAAGAAATAACGTGCTGACCGCAACAAGAAACAGCAGGATGATGAAAGTCTTGTGCGATTTCATGTGTGCTTGCCTAATGTTTTTCATATTCACCTCTAACGTAAAGCACAGGAGGCCCGCAATCGCGTAGCGATTAAGGGATTTCCTGGAGCGATTTGTTCGGCTTCTCTTTTGAAAACTATTTGTTCCGAAATATCAATTGAAGGGATGCAAGATGATCCTCTAGTGCTTTCCTTCGCTCTACTGTATTAGCGGTCACTTCAAGAATCACTCGATACTTCTTTTTCATTTCATCATTTCGGGCGGGGAGATAAACAGTGCAGTCACTATTAAGATGATATTTATCTGACCAGCGGCGCCAGATAACCGATTGGTTGGCGATTGTTCCTGAGTCTCTCCTGATTTCAGTGAATCCTGGATCCTTTGCTAGATCAGCATCCGGACGGCTACCGTACCAATCTTCACCTACTGTGATGTTTAAGGCTGATTGTTCGTCCTCCGGATTGAGCATATAGGAGGTTTCATTTTGTTCGTTTGGTAAAGCAAGAACCCAGTAATCACGGTCAAGCACAACATGTACACTCGGATGTCCATCTAACAAAAAAATGAAGCCCTTGTCTCCAAACGTTGGTGCATCTCTCAAAGCGCTCTTGGGCCTCAAAACCCTTGATGAAACACCAAGCTTTCCGAGAACGAGTTGTGCCTCTCGTTCAGAATAGCCATCAATTCTGTCAGTGGTGCATCCGGCTAGCACTAGTACCAGCATTAGGAATAGCCATATGCGACTAACTATGTTAGACATTCGTTACCTCTCACTTAACGACAAGCTCTGGGGCCGAGGGCTCGCCCGAGGTCACTAAAAGCGATTGGTTATGCAAATTACAGCTTACTTATTTTGTTACCATTGACATGCCAGTGGCCACTAGCTGTTGCTACATATATTTCTTTGTTGTATCTAAGAGACGCATACACATGAAATTCAGTTGGGTAATCTGACAGCAAATGACTCGTAGTAGCAGCTACTGTTTGGGCTCCAGGCGGAAGATTTGGTACAGAAAGAATGTGACAGGTTTTGGTAGATACTATTACCTTTTCACCAATAACTTTGTAGTGTCTTCCCAACACAATGTCTTTGGGGTTCTCAGATTCACCAATAAAATAGACAATTACTCCTTCTGGCGAATCGACTACTATAGGCTTATAACTCAACTGGGAACAAAAATCGGAGATAGCGGCTTTGGCAACCGCAATTGCATCATGTTTTATTCCCTCTTGCTGTTTCTTGTAAGCATCATAAAGCATTTGACCATTTAAACTAGCCTCATTCAGCACAGACCTATTTAACTCGGAAACCGCAGAATTCTGTGTACACCCTCCCAAAAAACCTATTAAGCAAACTAATACGACAATGTTAACCAAGTACTTCATAACCATCCCATTCCATTTTGAGGCATAACGCCGCGGCTAATGGGACGCGAGCGAAGCGAGCGGTCCCGATTGAGCCACTTGTTATAACTAGTCTGTGTTAGTTGATTCTCTTCCAAACAGACCAGATCTTAATGCTGGTTACGTTTTTTACTGTCAGACCAACTGCCATAGCTTGGTCCATCAGTTGCTGAATGTGTTCAGAATAACTGGGATATTCATGTTTGATCTTATCAAGGCGTACCTTTTCACCTCCAGAAATTTTAGCTTCACGAAGTACTTCTTTATCAAGGGACGAATAATAACCAGAAAGTTCCTCTACATTCTCAGGCGAAATAGAATCAAGTATAGCCTGTGGGTTTTGCTCATATTCTTCTTTGGATACAGATAAACCATATGTGGTCGGTTCAGAAGTTATTGTTCCGATCTTTTTGTATCCTGTATCAATCAACTGTTGCTCAGTCTCAGTGGTAAATACAGCCTTCGATGATTTATCGTGCTTGCTGATCGCCTCATAAAACACTCTTGACTGTGAGGCACATCCGGAAAAACTAATAATAAGTATTGATACAATAAGTAGCTTGCAATGGCGCACCATTAATGATTTCAATATATGTCTCCTTGTAGTGGTGATAACAAGGTATTGTATAGTTTTTGTTGTTAATATCCCGAATTATATCACACTAATTCAACTTGACAACATAATCTTAAAAATATATCACTTTGCATAACCATCTAACAAGAGAGCGTTACGTTAATATTAATAAGTACACATAGGCTAACAAAATTGTGCGTCGGTTTGAAGAGTCTTGTAAATAATATTAGAACACCTGTGCTAGCATCTTTAAAACACTTATTGATAAAGTACTTATGAGCTTCAATCTTGCTTATTGCCGTTCTTAGCATCTTCGCACATCGGTTCTGCAACACTAATTGACCGTAATACCAGCGCGTTTGCATTTTTGGCACGGTCCCCAAAGACCATCTTTGAGTCGATCATACCTTTGTAAAAGATTTTTTTATTTTTTTGATGATGGTGAGGAGATGGCGACGCCATCAATAAATCTCACCAGCACCGGGGCGGCTTGGTAATTCTTTCCGGTCGTGCCTCCTGCGCAATCGACAAATGAGAACACCACACCGACCGGTTGCCCATTGAGTTCGTCAGCTCTGGGCCAGTCGCCGTCGTCACGTGTGGTACCGGTACTGCTGGGCTGGAGCTCGAAGTGAGCAACCAGTTTCCTATCCACCGAATCGGCAGCGCGTATAACAACCGACCTGTCCCGCTTGGGCGTCCTAAATGCGATCCAGGGCTCGGGCTGAGTTTCAGGATAAGCGTAGAAGAGCTCCGGGCCCTGGTCCCCGAATGCAGACATTCCGCCGAAGATACGGAAGATATTGGTCTTGACGGTCGATCCTTCGTTGGCGGGTCTTACTAACTCAGTCGCTTTGAGTTCGCCGCGCGTATCACCCAGTCCTTGTGTTCCGCCGAGCAGGGGAAAATATGTCTCCCCAACCTGGTAAGGGGTCCTGTTGTCAATGTTCAAACTAAACAGAGCTCCACCATCGGTCAGATCAATGGTTTGAGTAACGGATGCTTCGTACGACTCACCCAGGTAATTCTTGAGTGGACCGTTCCACCTCAGTACGAGCTTATTGTCCTGGGTTTTCACTGTTGTGAGCTTTTGCTGGCATCCGATGATCCAGTTCGCCTCGATCGTCTGCCATGGTTCTTTGCCGGGCAGGGGAAAGGCGAACTTCCAGCTACCGGCGAGCCGGGGCTCCAGGATCAGGTCTATTCCGGTCTTCTTATCCTGCAATCGAGTTACCGAGCCGTTCTCGCGACTAATCTCGACCAGAAGGTTATCATCTGCAATTCGCACGTACCTGGCCGGGTCGAATGGGGGCAGTTTGGGAGACGGCGTGGTAACATCCGCTGGTAGATCTGCGGTACATACATCATCGATGCAAAGCATGGAGTACGATGGTTGATCAGCGTCGTCCACCGCCTGAACATATACCTGTTTACCTTTATGCTTAGTGCCGTCCAGAAATACGGATACGAAACAGGTTGTGTTCGGAGCGTAAACGCGGTCAATCTCAGTGCCGTCGGCTAGGTTTAGGGTAACGTAGTTCCACTGACGCGGCTTGCCGGTGCCATGAATCGAGGCCCAGCCCGAGATCAGCAGTTGTACACCATCTTTGTCCAGCAGAAATGGCTTTGACGTCAGTTTACCGGTTGCAGCTTCACCTGTATTACCGCTCCACGCCCAGGAACGACCATGCCAGCCACTGTAATACTGTCGTGAGTCGTCGGCGATGACCCAGTTCGATTCTGCGGTCCAGCCGGCGAAGTCACCCGTCTCAAAATTACCGTTGGGAACGCTGGATATTCCGGAAGATTCAGAAGCTATGGACGGCTCATAAGGACTTTTAGCATCATCCGGAACGGAGGTCAACTCTTCCACAAACACGATTCGTTCGGCCGGCACTTCGATAAGGGCCGGCAGCTTTGCTGTATAGTTCTTGG
>Ga0272442_10012023_pt1 | contig 10499 bp, 11 predicted proteins | sample SSMForm2O_FD_200262 | JGI IMG/M metagenome (GOLD analysis project Ga0272442, IMG submission 200262) | Marine sediment archaeal communities from Little Sippewissett salt marsh, Falmouth, MA, United States - SSM-Form-2O | ecosystem: Environmental > Aquatic > Marine > Wetlands > Sediment ... | reverse complement strand
TAAAATTGAACGGTTGATTTTAGAATTTTCAGAATTTTTGGTCAGTCTGGCGTAAGCTTCTGTAGCTTCTCTTGAGAAGACTATTCTTATCTTTTTCATGTTAATAATTTTCAGATAAACGTTTTATCATTTGTTTACCACGTTAAGTGGTAATGTTTTTATTTCTCAACTTCATATAGATAATATGGTTACATTAAGATTCTAAACAGGTGAGGGAGTTCTATGTCCAATAAATTCGGGATTCCAGAAAAGGAACTTCTGAAAATTCGTGTCAGAGACAAAAAATGCGTGTATTGTCATAAAAAATTGATATATCCTTTTGTTAAAGATAGACAGGGAGAATGTGCAACTATTGAACATTTGAATTTTGACGGACCTTTTTACTGGAAAGACGGTCTGAAGATAAGAGACATAGTGATATGCTGCGGAAGCTGTAATTCAAGCAGGGGCGTGAAGAAATTACCGGACTGGTTTAAAACCAAATACTGCGTTCTTAGAAATATTAATGAAAATACGGTTGCTGATCCGGTTAAGGAATACCTAAATCGTGATAAAGAATACCATAGAAATTAAAATGTGAAGATTATCTCTTAACACTCACAATATGTTCTTTTTCCAGCATGCTGGCGGTTGCGAGGTCCAGGCCTATTTTTATTAAAACTTTTACTTTTGGATTTTCTGTATTTAATTTGTATAATTCAGCTTTTCCCATCGTTCTTGTTTTTATAATTATTTTATTTTTTATCATGGCTTTCCAGATCTTTTCTATTGTTATCCTTGATATTTCTACTTCATCTGCTACATTTGTTTTTGAATAGTCAAAGCTGGGATAAGTCAGAAAGAAATCCAATACTTTCATGTACGGGCTTTCTCCGAATGTTTCTAAAAAAACTGATTTTGCTTTCATGATTATCATCTTTTGATTCCCCAAAAATGCTTTTAAGGGAACATATAATATTTATACTATCCATACTATATAAATGTTATGTATTTGTTGTATAGAAAGTATACAATAAGGTATTTATACTTTATCCCCTATATATGATATATGCCAAGAAATGATTCTGATGAAAATCTGAAAGTCGCTTTACTGCATAAAATGTTTATGATGAGAGCTGGTGTTAAATATCATATTTACGAGTCTGACCTTCCTAAAGGATTTCCCTCTCATGTAAGAAAAGATATTATGAAAGCTGCAAAAGAGCTTCGGAGGGATGGGCTTCTGGTAAGCTTTCCGCACGGCAGAGAGAATGTCTGGCAATTGAACCTAAAAAGAATAGGCGAAATAAGAGAGAGAATAGAGAAGTTCTATGAAATTTGACATGGTAATGTTTTTATTTCTCAACTTCATATAGATAATATGGTTACATTAAGATTCTACGGCGGAGTAAAAGAAATTGGCGGAAATAAGATTCTTTTAGAAGATCAGGGAACTAAGATATTTTTAGATTTTGGGATGAGTTTTGGCAAAAGAGGCAAATTTTTTGAAGAATTTCTGACTCCGAGGACAGCAGCTGGGATGAAAGATTTTGTCACAATGGGTCTGATACCTGACATTAAAGGCGTTTACAGGGAAGACCTTTTGACTCATATGAATCGGAAACCCGAGGAGCCTGAAATACAGGGAGTATTATTAAGCCATGCGCATGCTGATCATGCAAATTATATTTCATTTCTTCATGAGAAGATACCTATTCACTGCGGCAAGACAGCTCTTGGTATATTGAATGCTATACAGGAATCATCGCAGAGATCTATTGAAAATGAAGTTATAGATTTTAAGAAAAGGCCGCTTTTTAGAAAGGATTACAGAAAACCTGCTGTTGAAAGAGAAATTAACACTTTCAGGACAGGGGATAAGATTAAGATTGATTCTCTGGAAATAGAACCAATACATGTTGATCATAGTGTTCCGGGCGCTTACGGGTTTATTATCTATACTTCAGCTGGTCCTGTTGTTTATACTGGAGATTTAAGGATGCACGGCATGAGAGCTGAAAATACAATGGATTTTGTTAATAGGGCTAAAGAAGTTAAGCCAATAGCTATGATAACAGAAGGAACTCGTATTAATGCTCCTAAAACCGATGAGTCTGAACCTAAAGTTTATGCAGATTCTAAAAGAGAGATACTTAAGAATAATAGATTAAGCATAGTTGATTTTAATTTTAAGGATGTTGACCGTTTTAAGACTTTTTATAAAATAGCTAAGGAAACTGGCAAGAAATTAGTTATTTCGTTTAAGCATGCTTGTTATTTAGATCATTACTGCGCTGATAAAAGTCTTGATGTTCCTAATTGTAGTGGGGAGAATATCTATTTATTGATGCCTAAGAGAATGACAGGAACTTATGATGAAGGTGATTATACTGACAAGTATATTAAATCTAGGCTGAATATGAGCAATATTGTCACTGCTGAAGATATAGTTAAGAAGCCTTCTGAATATATGACAGTTCTTAATTTCTGGTATTTTAACCAGCTTGTTGATCTGAATCCTGAGAAAGGATTGTATATACATTCGTTGTCAGAGCCTTTTAATGAAGAAATGGAGATGTCGTATGATCGTATGGAGAACTGGCTTAATCATTTTAAGGTTAGATTAGTTCAGTCGCATTGCTCTGGTCATATTAACGGTGTTGATATGAAAGAGCTTATTAATATTATTAATCCAAAATCAATATATCCTATTCATACAGAGTTTCCTGGTAAGTTTCGGGATCTGTCGATGAAAACTAAAATGATTAAAGAAGGGAAGGAGTATAAGGTGTGAGAGATGAAAGGCGAAGCGTGGACACTACCCGCAATATTTGGAATTGTTGGAATTATTTTATTCATAGGGGCATTTAATGGACTTGGTTTAGGATATGGATTATTTGGGGTCGTGTTAATAGTTTTGGCAATCGTTTTACATAGTAATAGTTAAAGGGGTATAATATGAATTTAAAATTAAAACAATATTCTAAAGAAGATGCTAAAAAAGAAATTAAAAAATTAATAGATAATTACAATTCTAATAAGATTCATTATAAAGAAAGTAGCGAAATGGATATTAGAATGAAACTTATAGATAATTTATTTGAAATTCTTGGGTGGGATGTTTGGGGCAAAAAAGATATTAATGAAGTCAAAAGAGAAGAGACAATAGCTGATAAAGAATCAAAAAAGAAAAAAGCAGATTATACTTTTAGAATAAATGGTATACCGAAATTAGTTGTTGAAGCAAAGAAGATAAAAGGTATTGATCTGAAGAATGATGATTTTATAGATCAGGCTGTTGGTTATTCATATAATCTTGCTTGTCCATGGGCTATTTTAACTAATTTTCATGGGTTAGTGATTTATTATGTTGATAAATCTGATAGATATAGTTTTTATGAAATAAGAGATATTAGCGATGAATCTAAATTTGAAGATATTTTTGATATACTCTGGTATCTTTCTAAAGAGTCAATGAAAAATGGTTTGTTAGAAAAAGAAGCTGAAAGAAGAGGCATACGACCGCAGAAAGAAAAAGTAGGAAAACAATTATATGAAGATCTGAAAGAATGGAGACGAATACTTTCTAATGAAGTAAAAAAGAAGTATCCAGATTATACAAGATATGATATAGAAGAAATTGTTCAGAAAATAATAGATAGGCTTATTTTTATCAGAAAAGTTGAAGATATGGGCATTGAAGAGAGACACCTTGAACAATTGACAAGAAGATTTGATTCTGATGAAAAAGTTTATGAAAATTTAAGAATTTTATTCAGAACTTATAGAACTAAATATAACAGCGGTGTTTTTGGTGATAAGACAGAACATGAATGCGACAGAATAATTATTGATAGGAATGTTATAAAGAAAGTAGTAGAAGGTATGTATAAGCCAAAGGGGAGAGAGATAGAATATAATTTTTCTGTTATTGATTCTGATATACTTGGTAATATTTATGAGCAGTATTTAGCTTTCATTTTGAAAGACACTCCTAAAAAAGCTAAGCTAGAAGGTGGTAGATCTCATAGAAAAGAACAGGGAATTTATTATACTCCGTCTTATATTGTGGATTATATTGTTAAAAATACAGTTAGGGAATCTTTGAAGGATAAAAATATAGATCAGATACTTTCTACTAAGATTTTGGATCCTGCTTGTGGTTCTGGATCTTTTTTGACTAAAGCGTTCTCTGAAGTTTGTGATATAGTAGAAGATAAATTGGCTTCAGGATTTAGGAGTGAAAAATCGTTAGTTCTGAAGGATTATAATAATAGATTAACTTTACAACAGAAAGTAACTATTTTACTTTCTTGTATTTATGGTGTTGATTTGGATAGAAAAGCGGTTGAGATAGCTCAATTAAATCTTTTGTTTAAATTACTTGAAGGTGAAACTGCCGAATCTATGTCTAAATTGGGTGAAGTTAAAAAGTTATTACCTACTTTAAGTTCTAATATAAAGTCGGGTAATTCTTTGATTGATAATCCAGAAGTAGCTGGGGATGATGCTTTTGTCTGGGAGGAAGAATTTGAAGATATTATAAAGGGTGGTGGATTTGATGTTATTATAGGTAATCCACCATATGGTGCAGAATTATCTATCAAAGAGAAAGAATTTTTAACTAAAAAATATGATATTGGTTCAACAGATACAGCAATTCTTTTTATAAAAAAATCATTTGATTTATTAAAATATAAAGAAAAGCTTGGTTTTATTGTTCCAAAGGCTTTTTGTTTTGTTTCTACTTGGAAAAAAATAAGAGATTTAGTTTGGAATGATGTTGAAACTATTATTGATTGTGGAAAAGTTTGGAAAGAAGTTAAACTTGAACAGATTATTTTTATTTTAAATAAGAATAATAAATTAAATAAATATAATTCTGGAAATATTGAAAATAATGAAATAAGAATACTTGGAAAAATTAGTAAGGAAGATGCTAAAGATTTTGGATTCTTTTTAAATGGTGTTTCAGAAGAAGAAGTTAAGTTAGCTGAAAAAATTAAAAATAATTCTATTATGTTAAATGATATTTCGATTAATCAACGAGGAGCAATTTTACAAAGATTTTTATCCGAAGAAGGTGAATTGGAAGTGATTGGTGGTGCACAAATTAAAAAATTTGGTATTGGTGGATTAAAAGGAAAAATTAATAAAATAAAGATAGATTCTGACCAGGCGTATATAAGAGATAATTCTATTTTAGTACAGAGAATAGTAGCTCATATAACAAAACCTATTGATCATATTCAAATAATTTGTGCAATCCCAGATAAATCAAATAATATAATTGTTGATACAATAAATCAGATTACTATTAAAGAAGGGTTTTCTCAAGAATTTGTTTGGGCTTTGTTAAATTCTAAACTTATAAATTGGTATGTTTATCGATTTATTTTTGGTAGAGCGATTAGAACTATGCAATTTGATAATCCGACAACTTCGAGAATTCCAATTCCAAATATTAGTGAAAATAAACAAAAAGATATATTTGATCTCTCGAGAGATATAATAGAATTGTATAAAAAATTAGATTCAACTTTAAAAAATTCAGATAAATATGAAAAAGTTAACATCAAATTGGAAAGATTAAATAATCAAATGAATCATATCATTTACGATTTTTATGGTTTAACGAAAGATGAAATTAAAATTATAGAGGATAGTTTTAAATGAGAAAGCAGAATCTTGTTGCAGTTGATTTGTTTTGTGGTATAGGCGGTTTAACTTACGGCTTCAAAAAGGCTGGAATAGATGTTGTTGCCGGGATTGATTCTGATGAATCTTGTAAATATGCTTACGAAATAAATAATAGTGCTAAATTTATATGTAAAGATATATCTGATGTTACTGGAAAGGAAATAAATAAATTATATCCTCGCGGTTCAATACGAATATTAGTTGGATGTGCGCCATGTCAAACCTTTTCACAGCACACTCAGAAAAATAGGAACAGAAACAAAGACGAGCGATGGTTTTTATTATATCAGTTTCTTAGGATCGTTAAAGAAACTAAACCAGATATTATATCTATGGAAAATGTTCCCCAACTTAAAAATTATTCAATATTTAAGGATTTTGTAAATGGGTTAAAGGAAGAAAAATATTCAGTTTTTTTTGATATAATAAATTCTGCTGATTATGGAATTCCACAAAGTCGGAAGAGGTTGGTTTTACTGGCTTCAAAATTCAGCAAGATAAAGTTAATTGATTTTAAGAATAATGATAAACATACTGTGAGAGATGCTATAGGAAATCTTCCAAAAATTAGATGTGGTGAATGTGATAAATCTGATAGTCTTCATAGATCGTCTAAACTGAATACCTTAAATATGAAAAGAATAAGAAAATCTAAACCTGGTGGAACATGGCTTGACTGGGATAAAGATTTAAGATTGAGGTGTCATAAAAAGAAGAGAGGATTGTCATATAAATCTGTTTATGGAAGAATGAGTTGGGATAAACCATCTCCGACTATAACAACAGAATTTTATAGTTATGGCACTGGAAGATTTGGTCATCCATCGCAAAACAGAGCTATTTCGCTAAGAGAAGGTGCGCTTTTACAAACATTTCCAATAAATTATAAATTTATACCAGATGGAGAAATCCCTTCATTTACAGAAATGGGACGTCATATAGGAAATGCCGTTCCTGTAAAACTTGGTAAAGTGATAGGAAAAAGTATTAAAAATCATATAAAGGAGAATCAATATGAATAAGGGATTATTTACATTTGCGATGTCTTTAAGTATTTTAGATCATCTGGGAAGAAATTTATATAGAAGCTTTATTACAGTATTGGGTGAGGCTATATCAAATTCATGGGATGCTGATGCTGATAATGTATGGATTTATGTGGATAGAGATAATGATAGTTTAATCATTAAAGACGATGGTATTGGTATGACTTCAGATGATTTTCAACATAAATTTTTAAAGATTGGATATTCAAAGAGGAGGAAGGAAAATAAATCTAAAAAAGGGAGATATTATATTGGAAGAAAGGGGATAGGTAAATTAGCTTTATTGTCTTGTGCAGATAGAATTCATATAATTTCTAAAATAAAAAATGGAGATTATGTTGGTGGGATTATTGATAATTCCAAGTTAGACGATGCAATAACCGAAGATATGGTGGCTTCAGAATGCCCTCTGGAAGGAATGGATATTTCTACAGTTAGAGAATATTTGAAGGATTATGAACATGGAACTATAATATATTTTGAAAATATAACAGACGGAATTAAAAATAGTATTGAATTTTTAAGAAAGGCAGTTGCCTTTAATTTTAGGTTTTCTCTTCTGGACAAATCATTTAATATTTTTCTTGATGATAAAAAAATAACGTTAGATGATCTCAATGATCTGGCTAATAATACTCAATTTATGTGGTCTATAAATAGTTTTAATGATCCTTTTAAAGAAAAACTTAAAAATCTTAAGAAGGATATAAAAAATATTAAAATGGATGGTAATACAACTGGGTTTATAGCTTCGGTTGAAAGACCGAGAAATCTTAAAATTATTAATAATGAAGAAAGGGTTGGTATTGATCTTTTTGTAAATGGGAGGATTAGAGAAAAAAATATCCTAAAACGTATCCCTACTAATAGACTCGCGGAACATTATCTGTATGGACAGATACATTTTAATGAGTTAGATGATGAAAAGGACAGATTTACTAGTAACAGAGAGGAAATTGTTCCTGATGATGAAAAATTAAAGAAATTTTTATATAATTTAAAGAAAATAATTTCTGAAATTCTTGAAGATTGGGATGAGTGGAGAATAGATATTAAAGAAGAAGGAGACCCTGAAAATGCTAGATTGAAAAAAACAGAAAGAAATTCTATTAATTTATTTAATGCGGTTTCTAATGAATTTAGTATTATTTCAAATAATTTAGAGCCGGATAAAAAAGAAAAGGTTGATGAATGGATAGATAATCTAGTAGATGATGCGAAATATAATCTCCCATCCTATACAGAATGTTTTATTTCAGAAAATTTATTGAGAAGACATATAAAGGAAAATAATATTTCATTAGATGCTACAACTTTATCTGGAGTAGACAAATATAAAAATAAAGAGTTAAAAAATAAGCAACAGGGAAATATAAGTATAGAATTAAGAAGAGATGTGAGTGATATGAATTATTTGGATATGACCCCTTTAGCAAAGTTAATAGATCCTCAAAGAGAATATCCAGCTGGTTTGTTTTTTGATGCTAAACAATATAAACCGATTAGAGATGCTCTTATGCATACAGCTTTATTAACTGAAGAAGCGAAAGAAAGGTTGATTAGTATAAGGAAAAATATAAGGAGTAGAATAATAACATTGTTAACTAGTTGATAACCTTCCAGAGAAGATGTAATTAAAAGATTAAGAGCTATGGGTATTGATCCGAGTAAGGTGAAGTGATTAAAATATGGATAAAAGTTTGATTGGTATTGCTGGTGCTCATTTTGTAGCTGGAGAACTTTCAAGAAAAGGATATATATCAACTCTCACTTCAAGGAACACCGAAGGTATTGATATACTTGCTTCTAACAAGGATGGTAGTAAAACTATTGCAATTCAAGTGAAAACTACAGCTGGAAAATCAAACCCTAGAGATTGGATATTATCTGAAAAAATAGAAAAAATGTCTTCTAAAAATCTGGTTTATGTATTTGTGAACTTAAAGAGTCAAATTCCAGAGTTCTTTATAGTACCAAGTAAGGATGTTGCCAAGTATGCAAAAACTGACTATGATATTTGGATTAAGTCACCAAATAAAAAGGGCGGAAAACATCATCATACTACAATTAGAATGTTTAGGGACAGAGACGGTAAATATCTAAATAGGTGGGATCTTTTAGGATTGTAAATTTAAGTTATATGATATATTGATCCGACTAAGGTGGAGTAGGGATATGGATAGCAGAAAGAAAAAGTACAGAAATGAATTAAAAAGTCTAAATAAAGAAGAAATATTAAATTTTGGAAATAAGATAGATAGTTTGATTGATTTTTCTCCAGCAGCAGATTATTTTTATAATAGAATACTTGAATATTATAATAAATCTGTTAATAATAAACTTAGTTTGTCAGGAAATAATCATTTTTTTGACTGGATGTATGCAGCACTTGTTGCATGGAGGATGAATCGTGGAAAAAACAGAATAATAGAATTTGATAGATTTAGAAAAAATATTGCTGATCAGAGATATCTTTTAATGAAACTTGAAAAATGTACTATCTTAAATATATCAGAGGATGAGAAAAAAATACTTGGACAGGTTTTTAGAAGAATGCATATTATAGAAACTAGGAAAAACGGTAAATATGTCCCTACAGATTCAGTTATAGTATCAAATTCGAAGGCATTGCATTTTATACTTCCAAATCTTGTTCCACCTATAGATAATGCATATACAGGAGAATTGTTTTCTTTTGCTGGTGATGTTGATGATCAGGAAAGAAAATTTATAGAAATTATAGAATTTTATGGTGATATTTTAAAGAAATTAAATATATCACAAAAAGATTTGAAAAATAATAGTAGATATCCAAAGACGATAGGTAAGTTTATGGATGATGTGGTTGTTTGTTTTATTAGAAGTAAGATGAGATGAATTGAATGAATAGATGGTTTAAAAACGGTATAAATATTAAGAATGTTTTAGTGATTGTAGTATGTTTCATTATATTACCTTTCTTAATTTTGCCTTATTTGAGTAATATATCAGTTGGATTTCATGAAAATGCGCATGTTGAGGTTGGTGCAGAATATGGAATAAATCTTACATATATACCTGCAGATTTATTGACATTAATACCCGAAACATACCAAACTTTAGGTAAACGTATATCGGGTATAGCTGAAATGACAGATGAAGATAAGGAGATGTTTTGTAATTTATCGTATGAACAAAGAAGACATATAGCTATGGCCGGACCCATCTCCGATATTATTATATCAATATATTTATCAATTTCAATGATATTTTTAATAGTTATTTTTGTGATGAATGAACAGATTAACCAGAATAAAAACTGGAGATCTAAAATTAGAATAATTCTTTCAGTTCTGATAGTTTTATTAGCTTTTTGGTTAATGCAGATAAATGGGAGTACAGTACTTAATTTAACTGATCCATGTGGAGATTTGGATAAAATTTTTAATTGTAGAAAATGTCTTGGTATTTGATTTATTTAACGCCGAAACTAACTATAATCTATTTAAATCTTTTTCTGTCTATAATTTCTAAAATGATAGAACTTCCGGTAAGGCAACAAAAGTATCAGTGGTCATGCACACTAGACTGCGCATGCGCAGCAATAGAAGCACTGACAGGAGAATATGTTGATACTGATGAAATTCTGGAATATATACCGAGAATAAAATTATCTCATCATTATTATGTTGATCTTCCGCCAGAAATAAAGAAAAAGGCAAATGACAGGGGAGATGTGAAATATAGCGCTTTTTATAATGAAGAGTATCTTTCAAAGGCTGTAAAAAATATTTC
>Ga0272442_10012022_pt1 | contig 10500 bp, 17 predicted proteins | sample SSMForm2O_FD_200262 | JGI IMG/M metagenome (GOLD analysis project Ga0272442, IMG submission 200262) | Marine sediment archaeal communities from Little Sippewissett salt marsh, Falmouth, MA, United States - SSM-Form-2O | ecosystem: Environmental > Aquatic > Marine > Wetlands > Sediment ... | reverse complement strand
AGACTTATCAGTATGAGAGATGCCATTAGATACCAGCGTGGAGTAAAGGTTGAAAAAACAGAAATAAGTTACATATCAACAACAAGTAAACAAGGAGTATAATCATGGTAAAAGTAAATGTTTATGGGATAGACGGATCTTCTTCAGAAAAAATCGATTTGCCTGAGGTTTTCAGCACTCCATATAGACCAGATGTTATAAAAAAATCGTTTGATGTTCTTAGTTCAAACAAAAGACAACCTTATGGTGCCTATCCACTAGCAGGAACAAGACATGCGACAGCATCTGTTGGAAAAGGTAGAGGTATGTCTCGTGTTCCAAGACTTGCTTCAGGGAGACGAGCAGCACTTGCTCCATGTGTAGTTGGAGGAAGAAGAGCTCATCCACCAATGGCAGAAAAGAATTGGAAAGAAAAAATAAACAAAAAAGAAAAGCTTTTAGCAAAAAAATCTGCAATTGCTGCAACAGCAGATAAAGAAATTGTTAAAAAAAGAGGACACAAGTTTAATGAAAATGTTTCTTTACCAATAATTGTTGACGATAAGTTTGAAAAACTGAAGAAAACAAAGGATGTTATAAGTGCTCTTGATAAGATTGGAATATATGAAGATATATTAAGAGCTGCAAATGGTAAACATATTAGAGCTGGCAAAGGTAAATCAAGAGGGAGAAAATACAAAACTCCAAAATCTGTTCTGATTATAACTTTAAAAGAAAATATTCAAAAAAGTTCAAGAAATCTATCTGGTGTTGAAGTTGTAAAACCAAACAATATAAATATAAAACATTTAGCACCAGGTGGAGATGCCGGAAGACTAACAATTTTTACAAAATCTGCTTTAAAAGAAATAGGGGGTTTAAAATAATGGACCCATATAAAATAATTTTTCACCCCTATGTAACAGAGAAAACTATGAATTTTATGGAAAAAAACAATGCCTTAGAATTCGTGGTTAAAAGAGATGCAAATAAATTGACAATTAAAAAAGCAATTGAAAAAATGTTTGAAGTAAAAGTAAAAGAAGTAAATACAAGGATTACAAAGACAGGAAAACATGCAATCGTAATATTTATGCCTGAATTTAAGGCTGAAGATATAGGAATGAGAATCGGAATATTCTAGAGGTAAAATAAAATGGGAAAAAGATTGATACAACAAAGAAGAGGGCGAATAAACACAAAGTTCAATGCTCCATCACATAGATACAAAGGGAAAATTAAATATTCTCAAAACTTAAAAGAAACAGAAGGAGTAGTTGTAGATATAATTCATGATCCTGGTCGTACTACACCAATTGCATCTGTTAAATTGAAAAATAATAAAATAATACAAATTTTAGCTCCAGAAGGAATAAAAAGTGGCGACAAGATAAAATTCACAGACAAGAAAAACGAAATTACATCAGGAAATGTTATACCAATTGGTAAGATTCCTGAGGGAGCTCCTATTTATAATATAGAATTATCACCAGGCGATGGTGGAAAACTCGTTCGGGCAGGAGGAAGCAATGCTTCTGTAGTTTCTCATGATAAAAAAAATACCGTTATACAACTTCCATCCGGACAATTTAAAACTATCGATTCTAAATGTAGAGCCACAATAGGAATTGCTGCAGGTGGAGGGAGAAAAGATAAACCATTCTTAAAAGCTGGTAAAAAATATTATTCTTTCAGAACAAGAGGTAAACAATATCCAATTGTGAGAGGAGTAGCAATGTGTGCAGTAGCTCACCCTCATGGAGGTGGTGGTCACCAACATGTTGGAAAACCATCAACTGTAAAACGTGGGGCACCACCAGGACGAAAAGTTGGAAGTTTATCTGCAAAACGTACTGGGAGGAAGTGATAGATGGCACAAAAGGGTTTTAGAAGTTCTGCTAGGAGCAAAAGAAAAGCAAGAAGGAAAAAAATTGAGATTAAAAAGAAAGAATTTTCTTATCGTGGTATGACCCTTGAAGAATTAAAAAAACTAACGATTGAGGAGCTCTTACCATTTCTTCCATCAAGAATTAGAAGAACATTTAAAAGAGGACTAACTGAAAAACAAGACAAACTTCTTAGAGATATTGAAAATGCTAATGAAGGAGATACTATTAGAACCCATTGCAGGGATATGATCATTGTTCCTAGTTTTGTAGGTCATACAATCCATATACATAATGGTAAGGAATTTCAACGAGTTGACATTCAACCAGATATGATTGGACATTATCTAGGGGAATTTGCATTATCACGTTCAAAGGTAAAGCATACCGGCCCTGGAGTAGGAGCTACAAGGTCCTCTAAATATATGCCACTGAAGTGATGAAAAATGAAATATTCAACTGAAATCGATCCAGATAAAACAGCAAAAGCATACGGATATGAGCTTCATTGCTCAAGAAAAGATTCTGAAAACCTAGCCAGGGGCATTAGAGGTATGAAGATTGAGAATGCTAAAAAATATCTTAATGAGATAATTGAGATGAAAAGACCATTACCAACAATTTACCATAATAGAAAGAGATCTCATCAAAAAGGAATTGGCCCAGGAAGTTATCCACAAAAAGCTGCTAGATATATGTTAAAAACACTAGAAAACGCTGAGAATAATGCAGAATATAAAGGATTTGATACAGAAAACATGAAGATCACTCATATATCAACATATGCTGGAAGAGTAATTAGAGGGATAATGCCGAGAGCTCATGGAAGAGCATCGGATAAAAACACAAAAACCACAAATATTGAAATAGTCATTGAAGAGGTAGAGTAATGACAGGTGAACGAACATTCATAAGGGAAAATACAAACAGAATATTAATTAAAGAATTTCTTATCAAAAAAATTGAGGGTGCTGGATTTGGAGGAATGACCATCCAAAGAACACCTATGGGAACAAGAATTAATATTCTAGTCGAAAGGCCAGGTATGGTAATCGGTAAGGGTGGATCAAAAATAAAAGAACTAACTGAAGCAATAAAAGAGAATTTCAAAGTTGATAATCCTCAAATTGAGATTGAAGAAGCAGGTGGAAGAGCTTCACTTAACGCCCAAATAATGGCTGAAAAACTTGCAGAAGCTCTTGAGCGTGGTTGGCATTTTAGACGCGCAGGACATTCAACTGTTAGAAGAATTATGGAAGCAGGTGCTAAAGGATGCCAAGTAATTATTGCTGGAAAACTTACTGGTGCTAGACACAGAACTGAAAAATTTACAGAAGGGCATGTTAAATATTGCGGTGAGACAGCAAGAGAGGTAATGGATAGAGGATATGCAGTAGCAAAATTGAAACCAGGAGTTCTTGGAGTAAAAGTAAGCATCATGAAACCTGATTCAAAGCTTCCTGATGAGATTAAAGTACATATCGAACAAGAAAAAGAAGTAAAACAAAAAGTGGAAAAGGTTGAAGAGAAAAAGGAAAAAGTGGAAGCAAAGAAAAAAACAGATATTAAAAAACTTACAGGAATACAAGGGATTGGCCCTTCAATTGTAAAGAAATTCCAGAAAGCAGGAATCAAGTCCCTTGAAGAATTATATGAAATGGACGTTGACGATCTAGCAGCAATCAACGGTATCGGTGGAAAAACAGCTGAAAATATTGTAAAAAGTTTAAAGAAATTGCTTGAAGAGGTTGCCTAAATGGTTCTTAAAGCAAAAGAGATTAGAGAATTAACTCCTGAAGAAAGACTTGAAAAATTAAATGAACTGAAAAGTGAACTAATGCATGAAAGGGGAGTAGCTGCTATGGGAGGGTCCCCTCCTTCACCAGGTAAAATAAGACAAATAAGAATGGAAATTGCAAAGCTACTAACTATCATGCGGGAGGAAGGAGAAAAATAAATGAGCGATATATGTGAAGTATGTGGTCTGCCTAAGGAAATCTGTGTTTGTGAAGATATAGCAAGAGAACAGCAAAAAATTACAATTGCTGTCGATAAGAGGCGCTATGGGAAGATGATGACCATCGTAGATGGAATCGATCCCCATGAACTTGATTTAGACGGTCTTATAACACAGCTAAAATCAAAATGCGCATGTGGTGGAACAATTAAAGAAGGGAAAATTGAACTTCAAGGCGACCACAGAAATAGAGTAAAGGAAACTTTGGAGAAAATGGGATTTACTGTTGAATTAATATAAAAATCTAACATTAATTCAATAATCCTATGCAGCTAATATTCTCTATGAGAGGATAGTATGTACGAAAAAACACTCGCAAGAGATGAGTTCATCGGTCTATATGTGAAAATAATAGACTGCAAAGATCCCAGCTGGATAGGTAAATCTGGTAAGATAATTGATGAAACAAAAAATACCTTCCTCATAGAAATTGATGATAAAAAAAAGAAAATTGCAAAGAATATTGCATCATTTGAATTTGAATATAATGGTAAAAAAATCACGATAAATGGTTCAAAAATTGCGTTTAGACCTGAAGATAGAATAAAAAAAGTAAGGTGAAAATATTGGTAGAAAAAAAAGTAGAAGCAAGAAATATTGGAGTTAATGTTAAAACTCCTACTGAAAGTTGTAATGATAAAAACTGTCCATTTCATGGAACTTTGCCTGTTAGAGGACAAATTATTACTGGAGTTGTTTCAGCAGCAAAAATGCAGGATTCAATTCTGGTAAATAGAAATTATATGCATTATGTACCAAAATTTGAGAGATATGAAAAAAGAACCTCAACTTATGCTGCACATTGTCCTCCATGTATAAAAGTAAAAGTAGGAGATAAGGTTAGAATTGCTGAATGTAGACCACTCAGCAAAACTGTTTCATTTGTTACTATTGAAAAAATATAATGGTGAATTAATATGAAAGGTATAGCTGGTAGAGCAATGAGAGGGCTTCCTGTAGGAGCTCGTATGGAATGCATTGATAATACTGGTGCTAAGGTTGTTCAAATTATAATGACTCCAAAGCTTAAGGGTACACATAGACGTTATCCAAAAGCGGGAGTTGGTGACATGGTAATTATTAGTGTTAAAAAAGGAGCTGCGGATATGCGAAGACAACTTCTTAGAGCAGTGATTGTACGTCAAAAAAGACCATTTAGAAGATCAGATGGTACAATGGTCCAATTTGAGGATAATGCTGCAGTGATTGTTACAGAGACAGGTGAAACGAAAGGATCTATGATTAAGGGCCCTGTTGCACTTGAGGCAGCAGAGAGATATCCAAAGATTGCATCAAATGCATCTATAATTGTATGAGTGGATAGAAATGATATCGGCAAAACCCAGAAAACAAAGAAAAAAAATGTTTAATGCTCCTCTTCATAAAAAAAGAAAATTTATCGGTGCCCATCTTGAAGAAAATCTTTTATTGAAATATGATAAAAGAGCATTACCAGTTGTAAAGGGAGATACTGTTAGAGTTATGAGAGGAAGTTTTAGAGGACACGAAGATAAAATTGTAAGAGTGGACGTTAAAAAAAGATGTTTGGAAATCGAAGGCATAACAATGTCTAAAGCTGATGGAAATAAGATTGCAAAACCTGTTCATTCAAGTAATGTTGTAATTACAAAATTAAATTTAACAGACAAATGGCGTAGGAAAAAACTCGAACGAAATTTATCAGATGAAACAAAAAAAGAAATTGAAGAAGAAGCAGAAGAACAAATAAAAATCGCAGAAGAAGAGAGAAAAAAAGAAGAACAAGAAAAAGCACGATTAGAAGAAGAAGCAGCTAAAGAAGATAAAGAAGAAATAATTGATCAAGAAAAACCACCAAAGAAAAAAGATGAAGAAAAACCAAAAGAAAAACAAACTAAAAAACCTGCACCTAAAAAAGGAGAGGAAAAACAAAAACCAAAAAAGAAAGCAGCACCAGTAAAAAAGAAATCAACAGCAACTAAACCCAAATCTACAAAAAAACCTGAGAAAAAAACTCCATCAAAAACAACAAAGAAAAAGGAGGAGAAGAAATGAGCAAACATTTAAAAAGATTAAATGCGCCAAGAACTTTACAGATTCATAGAAAAGAAGAAACATGGACTGTTAAATCATCACCTGGTCCACATCCTCTAGAGAAATCCATACCTCTAGGTCTTATAATAAGGAATTATCTAGAACTTGGTGATACATTAAAAGAGACGAAAAGAATTATTTCAGATGGTGAAATTTTAGTAGATGGAGCAGCCAGAAAAAGTCATAAATTCCCCTGTGGATTTATGGATGTAATCTCAATTCCAAAATTAAAAAAAGATTACAGAGTTTTATTTAATAGAAGAGGAAAACTAATACTAATTCCAATAACAACCAAGGAATCTAACTGGAAATTATGTAGAATTGAAAACAAAACAATTGTGAAAGGAAAAAAAATACAAATAAATCTTCATGATGGAAAAAATAAATTAATCAATAAAGATGAATATAAAACAGGCGACGTTTTAAAAATTTCTTTTAAGGGTAATAAAATTGACGAAACCTATAAGTTTGAAAAAGGAACAATATCGATGATTATAGGTGGTAGCCACATTGGCGAGGTTGCAAATATCGAAGATATAGATATTATTTCTTCATCAAAATCAAATCTTGTAAAAATGAAAGGAAAAAATGATTTTTCAACACTTCAAAAGTATGTATTTCCAATAGGAAAAGCAAAACCTGCAATAGAACTCCCTGAGGTGAAAATACAATGAGTCCAGAAAAAAGCAAAGAAAAGGTAACAAAGAAAAAAACTACTGTAAAAAAAACAAAGTTAGACCCAGAGAAGAAAAAGGCTCTATTTTCTCCAAGAATTGAAAAGGTAACAATAAACATAGGAGTTGGAGAGGCAGGAGAGAGATTAAAAAAGGCAGAAACAGTGCTACAAAGTATAACTGGTCATAAACCAGTAGAAACACTTTCAAATACAACAAACAAGGATTGGGCGATAAGAAAACAAATGCCTATCGGATGTAAGGTTACACTTAGGGGTAAAGATGCACATGATTTTTTAAAAGATGCATTGAACACCAGAGAAAATAAGATGGCAGATTACTCATTTGATGATCAAGGTAACCTATCATTTGGAATACCTGACCACACTTTGTTTAAGAGCCAAAAATACGATCCAAACATCGGTATTTTTGGAATGGACATATCAATTACAATGGAAAAACCAGGCTATAGAATTAAACGAAGACGTATTGCAAGGAGAAAGATACCGCAGCGGTATAAGGTTGAAAAAGAAGAAACAATGAAATTCTTCACAGATACATTTAAAGTGGAGGTAATAGCGTGAAGATAAAGGTGAAACAAAAGAGCTATGGAAGGCAAAAAGGATGCGAAAGATGCGGAAGAAAAAGAGGCCTTATCAGAGCATATGGACTACATATGTGCAGGCAATGTTTTCGTGAAAAAGCTGAAGAAATGGGATTTAAAAAATACTCTTAGGAGGCTTAGATTTATATGTTAAACGATCCACTAGCAAATGCATTGTCTGCTATGAAAAACGCTGAAATTAAAGGAAAAGGTACATGTAAAATTCAACCATCCTCAAAACTAATTGGAGGCGTTTTAGACCTGTTAAAAAAGAAAGGGTACATAGGAGATTTTGAGTTTATTGATGATGGTAAAGCAGGTGTTTTCCAAGTAAAGCTCACTGGCAATATTAACAACTGCGGTGTAATAAAACCAAGATATCCAATAAAAAGAGATGAATTAGATGAATGGGAGTCAAGGTATCTTCCTGCACAGCATTTTGGACTTTTAATTTTAACTACTACAAAAGGAATAGTTTCTCAGAATGAGGCAAGAAAAAATGGAATCGGAGGAAAACTGCTAGCATATGTATATTGATGGCATGGTGATTTATTTATGGTAAAGGCAATGTCAATAAAAGAACTAATAGAAATCCCCGATGGAGTTACAATTACTGTTGATAATAATACTATAATAGTAAAGGGAGAAAAAGGTGAACTAACGAAAACTTTTTCACACCCAAAAATAAACATAAAGGTAAATGGAAAAAATGTTGAGATAAACGGAAAACAGGTAAGACGTAAGGAGCTTGCTTTAATTGGAACCATTATAGCACATACAAAAAACATGATAAAAGGTGTAACAGAGGGGTTTGAATATAAAATGAAAACCGTTTTTTCTCATTTTCCAATAAAAACCTCTGTTGAGGGAAATGAGTTTATAATTCAGAATTTTCTAGGCGAGAGATCAGCAAGAAGAGCGAAAATTCTTGATGGAGTAAACATTGAAATTCAAGGTGATGATGTAACTGTTCAAGGCATAAATAAGGAGAAAGTCGGACAAACTGTCGCAAATATTGAAAAGGCTACCGCAGTAAAAAGACGTGACACTCGTGTATTTCAAGATGGCGTTTATAGAATCAGCAAGGGAGGAAAATAGATATGGCAAAAAAAGACGTTATAGATGATTTTACAAAAATCCAAGGAGTTGGCAAGGCAAAAGCTGAAGCGCTATTTAAAAACGGTTATGACTCTATTGAAAAACTTAAAAAGGCAGATATTAAGGACCTAAAAAAAGTGGATGGCATTACTGATAGTATTGCAAAAAATATAAAAAATCAATTTCAAAAAAAGCAAAAGGTAGCAAAACCTAAAGAACAAAAAAAAGAAAAAATTGAGGATTCAAAACCTAAAAAGGTCGTTGAGAAAAAACCAAAACCTGAAAAGAAAACTGAGAAAAAGCAGGATAAAGAAGAAAAAATAAAAGATAAAAAAGAAGATGAAGAAGTTGAAACTGAAAAAAAAGAAGAAGAATATAAAGTAAAAAAGAAACCTGAACTCAGCAAAGATATCAAAAAAGGTTTAAATTTAAGAAAGCAAATCAAAAAAAGAACTCCAGAATTTTTAAGAGAAGAATGGTTTAGATACAAAAAACTATCAAAAAATTGGCGTAGACCTGATGGGATATCTTCAAAGATGAGAAGGAACTTCAAATATAGGCCTAGCAAGGTTAGAGTCGGTTTTAGAGGTCCAAAAAATGTGCGAGGTCTTCATTCATCTGGTTTTGAAGAGGTAGTTGTAAACAATGTAAACGATCTAGAGAGAATAGATCCAAAAAAACAAGCAGCTCGAATTGGAAGCTCTGTGGGAACTAAAAAAAGATTAGACATTGAAAAGAAAGCTAATGAACTTGAAGTTAGAATACTTAACCTATGAGAGGGTAAAAGATGACAGATTTAAGAAATCAACGAAGAATGGCTGCATCAATACTAAAATGCGGTGTTAATAGAGTATGGATGGATCAGGATAGACTTGATGAGATTGCAAAAGCTGTAACAAAAGAAGACATTAGAATTCTTATCAATGGCGGTGCAATAAATGTCAGACAAATAAAGGGAATATCAAGTGGTAGAAAAAAGTATAATCAAAAACAAAAGGATAAGGGAAGAAAGCGTGGGCATGGTTCAAGAAAAGGTGCAAAGTACGCAAGGCTTCCGAAAAAAGAACGATGGATGAAAACGATAAGAGCCTTAAGAAAATATCTTAAAAGTCTTAGAGATGAAAATAAAATTGATAAAACAACCTATCGGAAATATTATAGAAAAGCTAAAGGCGGTGAATTTAGAAGCAGACATCATCTTGAAACCCATCTTATTTCTGATGGAATAATAAAGGAGGGTAAACAGTGACTCAAGGACCACGTTACCATGTAAAACCTAGAAGGAGACGCGAAGGTAAAACTGATTACAGAAAGAGACTTAAGCTACTTAGATCTGGAAAGATAAGAGTAGTTGTACGAAAATCATTAAAAAATACACAAATTCAGCTTATTGAATACAAACAAGCAGGCGATAACATTATTGTAACAGCAAATTCAAATGAGTTAAAGAAATTATACGACTGGAAATTTTCAACTTCAAACACACCTGCTGCTTATTTAACTGGTTTTCTTGCAGGCATAAGAGCAAAAAATAAGGGTATATCTGAATGTGTGCTTGATACTGGAAGGCATCCTCCAATTACTGGCTCAAAGATTTTTGCATCTGTAAAAGGACTTGTAGATGCAGGTATAGAATGCATTCACAGTGAAGAAAAAGTACCAAGTGAGGATAGAATTATGGGAAAACATTTGTCAAAGGATATTATGCCTGCTATAACTGATTTAAAAAGCAAAATTTCAGGAGGTAAATAATGGCTGCAATGAGAAGAAGCAATCAAAAGTCAAAACCTACAACAATCAGCTGGGAACCAAAAACAAAACTTGGAAAACTAGTATTAAGCAAGCAAATAAATACAATGAGCGATGCACTGAAAACAGGTCTACCAGTCAGAGAACCTGAAATTGTTGATATTTTACTTCCAGAAATTGATGATGAGGTAATTGATGTTAATATGGTCCAACGTATGACTGACTCTGGTAGAAGGGTAAAATTTGTAATAACTGTTGCAGTAGGAAATAAGGACGGTTTTATTGGATTTGGTCAAGCTAAGGGAAAAGAAGTAGGATCAAGCATCAGAAAAGCAATTGATAGCGCAAAATTAAATATAATTGAAATTAAACGTGGATGTGGCTCTTGGGAGTGTGGTTGTGGAAAACCTCACACGGTTC
>Ga0272442_10012021_pt1 | contig 10501 bp, 12 predicted proteins | sample SSMForm2O_FD_200262 | JGI IMG/M metagenome (GOLD analysis project Ga0272442, IMG submission 200262) | Marine sediment archaeal communities from Little Sippewissett salt marsh, Falmouth, MA, United States - SSM-Form-2O | ecosystem: Environmental > Aquatic > Marine > Wetlands > Sediment ... | reverse complement strand
ACATACCCGCATTTGGCCCTTCTGTAATATATTCACTGTCTTTTATATGATATTTATAGTATGATTGTCTCACATTAGAATTTTGCCAATCAACAACTACATAATCACACTTACCAATTAAACCATCACCGCCTGTATCTTCAATTCCTACTACAATACCATTTTGACCATTAGCTTCTACAGTTGTATGCCACCAATCAGCAAAACGATTACTGTTATAATGCCATGTAAAATCCTCAGGCGGACTACTATTAAATGTAATCTCATTATTTATTTTATATGCGGTTCCTATGGCTGTAGTTGCAGTCAATAGCATAAATACAATAACAGAAATAGTTTTTTTCATTTTTATTCCTCCCTTATAAAAAACAAATAGTTAGAAACAGATAAATAAATATAAATCTTTTTATAATTAAATATAACATTTGTTACAAATGTTGTGAAAATTTTTTTTTACAAAAATACAAAAACAATAAAATATCTCAGTAAGATAACAACTTCAGAAATAAGGGGTAGGCTTATGTATTTATCAAAAGAAGAAGAAAAAATGCTAAATGGGGAACATGGAGAAGTAATAGAACGAATGTTTAGATTACTAGTAAGATTAGGAGAAATATACAACGCAGAAAAAATGATACCAGTAGGATCAGTACAAGTAGCAGGAGTATCCTATAAATCAATAGGCGATCCCGGAACAGAATTCCTAGAAGACATGGCATCAAAAAACACAAAAGTAAAAGTCCTTACTTATCTAAATCCTGCAGGAATGGATCTCGAAGATTGGAACAAACTTGGTTTTCCAAAAGATTTTGCAAAAAACCAACTAAGAATAATGGATGCTTTTAAAAAAATGGGGATCGTCGTAACGTCAACTTGCACGCCCTATCTTGCTGGAAACCTACCAAGATTCAGAGAACATATTGCATGGTCTGAAAGCTCAGCTGTATCATTTTCAAATTCTGTAATAGGATCAAGAACAAATAGGGAAGGCGGCCCATCAGCACTTGCAGCAGCAATATGTGGCTGTACTGCAAACTATGGATTACATTTATGGGAAAATAGGCAACCAACAATAAAAATAAAAGTAGAAGCAAAACTAGATCTTAACTCTGATTTTGGAGCCCTTGGCTATTATGTAGGTAAACAAGTAAAAAATAAAATTCCTTATTTTTCCGGTATAAAAAATGCAAATACAGATCAACTAAAATCATTGGGGGCAGCAATGGCTGCATCTGGCGCGGTAGCTCTTTATCATGTAGAAAATTTAACCCCTGAGTCAGATTTGGTAGAAAAAAAAGGTTTAGAAACAATAAACGTTACAGACAAAGAAATTAATGATACTTATAAAAAACTTAATACTGGAAAAAATCCAGATATTGTAATTTTTGGATGTCCTCATGCATCATTACGTGAGATATCTCAAATTTCTGAAAAAATAAAAGGTAAAAAACTGAAAAAACCTGTTTGGATATGCACTTCAAGAATGATGAAAGAAGCATCAGATAGAATGGGTTATACAGAAATATTAGAAGAATCTGGAGCAAAGATTGTTGCTGATACATGTATGGTTGTATCCCCAATTGAAGAAATGGGCTTTAAAACAACAGGCGTAAACTCTGGAAAAGCAGCTAACTATTTACCAGGTTTTTGTAAACAACAAGTTTGTTTTGCAAATATCAATGATTTATTGGAGGGTCAAGAATGAAAGGTAGAACAATTTCACCAGGCAAAGCAGAAGGAGAAGCTATTTTATCAACAGAACCAATTGGTTTCTATGGTGGTATTGATGCAAAAACTGGTATTGTAATTGAGAGAGGACATCAACTTGAAGGAAAAAAAGTAACAGGAAAAATTTTAGTTTTTCCATGTGGAAAAGGCTCAACTGTTGGTTCATATGTAATTTATGGTCTAGAAAAAAATGGAGTAGGACCTGCTGCAATAATTAATTCAGAAACAGAAACTATAGTTGCTACAGGAGCAATTCTTGCAGGTATTCCTTGTGTTGATAATATAGATATAAAAAAAATTAAGACAGGAGATAAATTATTAGTAAACGCCGATAAAGGTGAAGTAAAAATAATATAATTTTTTTTTTTAATGTCTCATTGTCCACATGCTAGAAATACCTGTTAAACTGATATCGTGATCTCCATCATCATCAGTCCATGTGATTTTACCTGAAACTGTACTTCTACCTATATTCATTCCTACAATATCTATCAAACCAAATTTTTCTGATATTGAGTCTTTAAATTCAATATTTAGATCTAACACAATATCATAAGTTTTTAATAAAGGCTGAGTAACACCTGGTTTTGCGTTAATACTCATCTCTGTGGGTGTTTTTACTAAAAGTGAAACTTTTTCAGAATCTTCAATTTTTATCTCAATATCTTTTAATAATGTTATTGTTCTACCTTTATCTGTTGTTATTAGCATTGTACCTAATGGATTTATTCTATAATTTGTAGATGATTTTATTTGACTTGTTAAATAGTAATTGCTGTAATATATATTCCATCCATTTTCTAATGTTATATGACTCCAATCCCATCCACTTATTAAAGATTTTATTAAACTTGTTGACCAGCTATGTTCATGTTGACCTATTCCTTTTACTGTATGTTCATTTCCATTAATTATTATTTTACCTGTTACCTTACATCCTGTAAACATGTAACTTGCAATATTGCTTTTCCCCTCTGCGATAAATCTATTATGATATGTCCAAATTGCTAGTTCTGGTGCAAAAAACTTTAAATCCATTACAATCTCATGGTTTTGATCTATTTGGTCATCTTCTATATGAATTATCCATTCTGGATGCATTCCTTGAACATATGATTTCTCATATTCAATTATTATTTCTTTATCAGAGGATTTAACTTTTAAAGTCGGGTCCCAAATAATTCCTCCCCCTCTTTGATTGTTTACAACTCCACCATATTCCTCGCCATTTGGGCCATGAAGTGTTAATACCATCATATCTGGTTTTGTTAATATTAAATCATTTCTTGCCATATGATTAAAACTAATTGTTACAGCCCAACCTGCAAGATCACTATCTTTATCAAATACCATGTTATAAGACCACCATTCTCTAGTAACAGTGCTTAGCATATCATCAAAATGAGCTCTTTCATCTTCAGGTGTTATCCCTCTTTTTGGGCTGCTTGGTGGAAATGGAAGAGAAATTGGTAAATCATCAATTTTAACAAAATTCCAAGACCCAAGTACTGTATCTGCAGGTCTATAAATAATTGTTATTTTTCCATCACATTGAGTTATTTCATCCCCTATTACAACATATGTTGAAAGACCAGAAGTATTACAATTACCCTCAATTAATATATCGCTCCATTTAATAACAGATGATACAGATATTACAATCAATTTATTTTCTGTTTTATCCTGTTCAAAATTTATAGCTGGTGATTCTGGTTCTGGCGGCCCAGGTAAAATACCAGCATTAAATAAAATTACACCTGCAATTATAATTAGAGAAACAACGATTATCGCATCGATTTTTTTAAATTTGTATTTTTTGAAGATATTCATGAAACATCCGCTATATTTTTTACCTATTAATTATTTTAATCTATTATATTAATATACTTTTCTTTACAACTCTTATCTGAAAACAGTAAAAAAATTATATCATATGCTTTTTATAAAAACACAATTTTGTGATTAATTTTGTTTTTTAATGTATATATTGGCTGATTTGCATATCTATATGCATAGTCAGCTACTAAACATATACATAGTTATCTGCGAAAAAGGCTCTTAAACACGTGTATCATTTCTTAACATTGAAGAGAATGGGAAGGGATGAAGCCCAATTTTTAATTTAGAGAATACCCATCCAATTACCCCCTCTAAATCACCTCTTCACCTTCCCTTCATTCAAATATTTTTCTTTTTTCATTTTGTCATTTTAACACATAGGTTTTATATAAGATTAGAAAAAAACATGATTATTGTATCATATAAACTGGAGTTGATATGTTTGGAGATGATGGCTGAGACTAAGAAAAAATGTATATGTCCGAATTGTGGAACAGAAATGAATATTTCATTACATGGTGATGAGAATGTATATGTATGCCCTGATTGTGGTTGTACTATCGAAGCTAAAGAACAAAACTTTGACACAAGTGGTATATGTCCTAACTGCAATCAGGAATTAGATGGTAATGAATGTCCTTATTGTGGTTATTATTTAGGTTCAGATTTTGAATAATTTATTTTTTTTCATTTTTTTTTAAATTTTTAAGCAGAATTTTAATATCTTAGTTATAGATTACTGAACAATTAAGTTGGGGGTAAGTTATGATAGCTAAAAAAGATATAGAATCAGTTTTTTTAGAAGAGTTACAGTGGATAAAAAACAAAAAGATTAGAGATCAAGTAATAGATGTATGGTTTGAAGCAGCAAAAAGAGGTAAATGGGATGATATAAAAAATGCACCTTTTACTCTTTTAATTGAAAACTCTGGGCGACTTGTTGATCATACTAAAAGAGTTACTAATCTTGTCAAAGCTGTTTATGATAAGAGATCAGAAAAAATAAACCTTGATTTTTTAATTGCAGGTGCTCTATTACATGACGTAGGGAAACTTTTAGAATATGAAAAATTAAAAGGTAAGTATGTTAAATGTGAATATGGGAAAAAATTTCGTCATCCAGTATCTGGTGCACTTTTGGCAAGGGAATTAGGGCTTTCAGATGAAATTGTTTTAATTATTTATGCTCATAGTCATGAAGGCGATAATCTTAAAAAAAGCCCTGAAGCAGTGATTGTTAATCACTGTGATTTTATTGATTTTGAAATACATAAATCATTGGTGTAAAAAAATATGAAAGTTAAGAATTCAGCTGGTAGGATAATTGAGACTGAAATATCCGGTAGAAAGTTTAAACCTTATATGGGTGGTAAAAAAAATATTGGCGAATCAAAAGTTGTAAAAGATATTTCTGAAGCATTAAAGAAATCTGGTCTTAAAAATGGTATGACAATTAGTTTTCATCATCAGTTAAGAAATGGTGATTATGTAATAAATCAGACACTTGAATCAATTGATACTCTTGGTGTTAAAGACATTCGTCTGGCGCAAACAGCTATGTTTAACGTTCATGAACCAATAATTGATTTTATTAAAAAAGGCGTGGTAACTCGTATTGAAGGTAGCGTGAATGGTAAAGTAGGAGATTATATTTCTAAAAATAATCCATTAAAAGCACCTGTTATTTTAAGATCTCATGGGGGACGTTGGAGTGCGGTTAAAAGAGGAGAGCTTCACCCTAATATTGCAGTGATTGCTGCGTCTTCTGCTGATATCAGAGGTAATGCAACAGGTATGCTTGGGAAAAGTGCTTTTGGAAATATTGCATACTCTCAGGCTGATGCATGGCATGCAGATAAAGTAATAATTGTAACTGATAATCTTACAGATTACCCGTGTCCCTATAGAGAGATATATGAAGGCTTAGTAGACTATGTAGTAGAAATAGATAAGATAGGAGACCCAGAAAAAATTGTAAGCGGGTCATTGAAAATCACAGAAGATCCAATGAAACTCAAAATAGGTAAACAATGCGTTGAATTAATGGATGCTGCAGGAATAATTAAAAACGACATGGTTTTTCAAGCAGGAGCAGGTGGAATATCATTAGCAGCTTTAAAATATCTAGGTGAAAGATTTGAAGAAAAAAATATTAAAGCAGCATGTTCCACAGGAGGCCTGACAGAGTTTATAGTAAATATGTACAATAAAGGCGTATTAAAACAAGTAAATACCTGTCAATGTTTTGATACAGTAGCAGTAGATTTTGTAAGAAAACATCTTGAATCAACATCAACAATTGGTGAATATGCAGACCCAACAATGAAAGGCCGAAATACAGATAGACTTGACACGGTAATACTAGGCGCAACAGAAGTAGATACTAGTTTTAATGTAAATGTAAACACTCACAGTGATGGAAGAATGCTACATGGAATAGGTGGCCATCAAGATGTTTCAGCAGCAGCCAATCTAACAATTATAACTGTTCCAGTATTTAGAAAAATAAACCCAATAGTCCTAGAAAAAGTCACAACTATCTCAACACCAGGAGATATAATCGATGCTATTGTAACAAATGAGGGAATAGCAATAAACCCAAAAAGAAAAGACTTAATTAAAAAATTAAAAGGAAAAATCAATCTAGTAGACATAAATGACCTTAAAAAAATAGCATATGATGAAACAGGTGGCCCTAAAAAACCAAAAACTGGTAAAGAAATAATAGGTATAACAAAATATTTTGATGGAACCGTTCTTGATAATATTTATAATGTAATGGAATAGGAATATTTATGAAATGGAAAACAAAAATAACAAAAGTTGAACCAAATCATCTCTTAACAAAAGGATATAAACAAGAAGATCTAATTGGAAATATACCTTTTTCACATGTAGTATATCTCCTATTAAAAGATGAATTACCAACAAAAGAACACGGAAAAATGATAGATGCAATTCTAACAGCATGTATAGATCATGGAGTAACACCACCATCTGCTATGGCATCAAGAGTTGTAGCATCAGGAGGAGTACCCCTACCAACTGCTGTAGCAGCAGGTATTCTATCAATAGGTGATGCCCATGGAGGAGCCATAGAAAAAGGAGCAAAATTTTTACAAGAAGGAATACAAAAAATGAAAGATGAACATATAACAATAAACCAAATAGCAGAACAACTAGTAAAAAAACAAAGAAAGCAAAAGAAAAGAATACTAGGTTTTGGCCATAGAGTCCACACGGCAGACCCAAGAACAAAAAAATTATTCAAACTAGCAGATGAACTTAATATTACAAGTGATCACATCAATCTATCAAAAGCAATTGAAAAAGAATTAGAAAAACAAACAGGTAAAAAACTACCAATAAATGTTGATGGAGCAATAGCAGCAATAAGCTCTGATATGGGTTTTGACTGGCGTCTTGGAAAAGGATTTTTCTTACTAGGGCGAGTAGCAGGTTTAACAGCACAAGTATATGAAGAACAAACAAGTTTTAAACCAATGAGAAAAATGTTTACTGTAGATGCTGAATATAATGGATCTGAAGAAAAAAAATTAAAATAAAAATTTTGGAGGAAAAAAGAGTATGGGAAAAACAATGATACAAAAAATTTTTGAGAATCATTCAAAACAACAAGCAATCGTTGGTAATATAATTGATATAGATATTGATGTTAGAGTAGCAAGGGATTTTGGGGGAGCTAATGTTGTAAAAAACCTTGAGGAAAACAATTTAGAGTTGGATGATCCAAAAAAAACTTTTTTCACGTTTGACTGTAACCCAGGAGGATGCGATCAAAAATACGCTGCAAATCAACATATATGCAGAAAATACGCAAGAAAAAATAACATAAAAATTTTTGATATTAACAAAGGGATAGGTACCCATATAGTAATAGATGAAAAAATAATCAAACCAGGTGGTACAATTATCTCAACAGACTCCCATGCAAATATACTAGGAGCCTACGGAGCATTTGGCCAAGGAATGGGAGACCGAGATATTGCTCACGCATGGGCTCATGGTAAAATATGGTTCAAAGTACCACCATCAGTAAAAATAATTATAAAAGGAAAACCATCAAATCTGGCAACACCAAAAGATGTAGTATTAAAAATGCTTGAAAAACTTGGAGCAAACGGTCTACTCGGTTACGCAGCTGAAATACATGGAGACTATGTCGATAAGTTAAATCTTGATGGAAAAATTACTATAGCTTCCATGGCAACTGAAATGGGTGGAATAATTTTATTATTCCCATCAAAAAATGGTGTAAAAGCCGATTCAAATGCACAATACGATAAAACTATTGAAATAGATATAAACAATTTAAAACCAATGATATCAAAACCTGGGCATCCAGAGGATGTGTTAGAGGTAAAAAATCTTAGTAATATTAAAGTAGATTCAGGTTTCATAGGTAGCTGTACAAATGGACGAATTGATGATATGCGTTCAGCAGCAGAGGTTTTAAAAAACCGTAAAATAGCACCTGGAAGAGTTCTAAAAATAGTTCCTTCAACAGATGAAATATGGAAAAAATGTCTAGATGAAGGGTTAATAAAAATTTTTAAAAAAGCAGGAGCCTTAGTGGGTTCAGCGGGATGTGCTGGTTGTGCAGCAGGACAAATAGGTCAAACTGGTGCAGGAGAAATCGAACTTTCAACGGGAAACCGTAACTATGTTGGAAAACAAGGTAAAGGAGATGTTTATTTAACAAGTCCTGAAACAGTTGCAGCATCATTAATTGCAGGTTATATAACAACAAAAGATAAAATACCAAAAACACCTGAAGAAGTAAATATCGAAAAAACAAAAACATATAAATCAAAAACAATCACAAAAAAATCTAAAAGACCATTAAAAGTTAAAGGAAAAGCATGGGTAATAAAAAAGGATAATATAGATACAGATATGATTTTTCACAATAGATATTTATCAATAACTGATTTAGATGAAATGGGGCAGTACACTTTTGATAATTTAAAAGGATATGAAGATTTCTCAAAAAAAGCAAAACCTGGAGATATTGTAATAACTGGGAAAAACTTTGGATGCGGTAGCAGTCGTCAGCAGGCAGTAGATTGTTTTAAATCATTGGGTATCAGTGTAATAATAGCTGAATCATTTGGTGCAATATATGAAAGAAATGCAATCAATAACGCTATGCCAATTCTAATATCTGAAAATATTACAACTAAAATTAAGGATAAAGATATAATATTAGTTGATTTTATAAAAGGCGAAATATTTGATGAAACACAAAATAAGACATATAACTCTAAATCTTTCTCAAAATCACAACTAGACATTTATAAAAAAGGCGGATTATTAGAAAAAATTTAATTTATTTAAATTTAACAGCAGTACCATAAGCAAGTATCTCTGCTGCCCCGCCCATAATTGAAGAAGTCATAAAACGAACATTTATTATTGCATCGGCTCCAATTATCTCAGCTTTATCAATCATTCTCTTTAATGCAACCTCGCGGCTTTCTGCAAGCATCTCAGTATATTCTTTAATCTCTCCACCCGCGATATGACGAAGACCTGCTTTGAAGTCTTTTCCAATACTTTTAGCCTGAATTGTATTTCCTCTTACCAAACCAAGGACTTCTTTGATTTCTTTTCCAGTTATAAAATCTGTATTTGTAATAATCATGGCTCAAGATCCTCCTTTTTAATATCTTGTTTTAATTTCTTTTTTCCTTCTTTTTGTTCAAATAGAATTGATATAAATAAAATTACCAACCCAAGTAAAATAACTAGTATACTAATGGATACAATAATATCAATATCTTCAAGGGATATATTTCTAAAACCCTCATAAAGACCATAAGCTATTAAAAGGATTATGCCCGCTACAAAAAAACCCATTCCAATTAATTTTGCATATTTCATTTTTTTTCAACTCCTTTAGGAAATTGTATGTAGATCTACATCGTCAAACCATACTTCCCCAGTACCAATTAAACCAAATCTTGCTGTAATAACCTTTGTGTCAGATGGAACCTCAATTAACTTAAATGAATATTTTTGCCAACTAATAGTACCATTTATAGACTCATAATATGACTTTGATGTCTGAGATTTAATCATATTATCAAGACTTAACTCCTCTGAATCCCAACATTGAATCATTAAAAGTACATCTTCTGCATTCTTTGTCTTAATCCAACAAGATAACTCAATGTTTTCACCATGAGGTATTAAATCTGTGTCATTTATTAGTTGATACCAGTTATTAAATACAGTTATATCAAAAACATCCACGCCTTCTATGTAAATACTTGTCTCACCATTATATTTTATTTGATTATTATACTTAAGAGTATTATTTTCGATTTTAAATCCATATAATTCCCCATTGTGTGTTATTGGCGTTATGTTTGTTGTAATATAACCTGCTACATCCCAATATCCTGAAGAAATATTTTCAAATCCTGGATCTTTCAATATATTTTCCCCAATAACTGGATTGTTTATCTTATTTTTTTTATATTTATCATCTTGGTTAATACAGCCGCTAAGACTTATTGAAATAATAGATAGTACTACACAAATAATTATGATATTTTTTTTAATACTGTTCATTATAATACTCCCTAATAGTTACTATTTTTCTACACTTATTGTATTATTGTATATAAAATTAATGAAACCCAATTTTTGTGATAATAATAAAATTTTATATTATTTGTAACGGTTGTATCATATTTTATGAGAAAATTATTTAAATTATAATAATGTTGATTATTAAATATAAAATATATCAATTATCGGTGTTTGTTATGAAATGTACAAATTGCGGTAATGAAATCCGTGATGATTCTCAAATTTGTATTTATTGTGGAAAACCAATAAAAATGATTAAAGAAATATAGTTTTTTTATTATGTCAATTTTTTTTCCTATTCTAAATAAGCCCTATT
>Ga0272442_10012020_pt1 | contig 10502 bp, 8 predicted proteins | sample SSMForm2O_FD_200262 | JGI IMG/M metagenome (GOLD analysis project Ga0272442, IMG submission 200262) | Marine sediment archaeal communities from Little Sippewissett salt marsh, Falmouth, MA, United States - SSM-Form-2O | ecosystem: Environmental > Aquatic > Marine > Wetlands > Sediment ... | reverse complement strand
CTGCAAGGGAGTTTGGTAAATTATCTAACTCCAGATGTTCTTCTTCTTGATGTTCTCCCTGATGTTCTTCCCTGTGCTTAAGGGTAAGGTTGATGGTTGAACGCATTATTCCTTTGTCTAAAGTTACGTTCGTGATGTCTCTATAACTGTAATCGGTGTAGTCCTTCCTTAAACCAAGCGCATGAGGATGACGCAGAATTATTCGTTCATTTGTAATAATCACGGAATCAATGTTAATCCGGGGATGATAGATTTTTTCCTCAATATACAACTCAACCTTTTCGTTCGAGCCAAGTATGTTCTTTATATCATCAGGAGTAGCCATTATCATCAACTTGTATTGTCCAACTAAATAAACAGTCATGCGCGTGCATACATAAGGTCGATGTTTTGAATGTAAGACAACGTCTTACTCTGCAAACTGGTTGTTAATATTGAAGAGTTCCGTTGTGATACGTAAGTAATAGGTTATTGGTATGTTACTAAATTGTGGTTGGTTTCATGGAGCATTTGAGTATTAAGGAATTAGAGGAATTATTATGCGCGAGCGCAAAAAAATTGTCAGAACTGAGTTTATAAAAAAGAGATGGTTTTAATCATCTCGAATCTTGTTTAATGGCAACCAAGTTTTTGTTTCATTTTCGGTGGTCTTTTGCGTACCATATAACGCGCATTTTTTTAATGTCACTTTTTGCTGGCTTGTAATTTTGTGTACCCTTAAATCGTGCGTACACTTCTATTGTATCATCCCAGAAATCCTTTTGTTTTGCTACCCAATCAATGCCAAATGTTCCATCATTGTTTGTGGCCCCCGACACCAGTAGATCATCTCTCATAAACGAGCGATCATGTTCAAATATGTGGATTTCAGCACAGCCTATGCCTTCCATGGTGTCATGTAATGTAAATTTTCCTGTGAAAGTTATAGTTGTATCTGATTTAACTGAGTCGGGTATGTTATCCAATAATAGTACAGTGTCATTTAGTCCCGCTGCAGGTTCTTTGCAAACTTCTTCAATTCCCTCAAATTCTTGGACTTCTTCTTCAGTAATGTCTACAGTTAAATCTTCGATTTCTGCATCACAACTCTTCTGCACTGCTTCAACTCCATGTAGAACGCCTTGCTTTGTTTCGTATCCCTCACTTGTGGCAATAATTTCGCCGTTACCAGCCTTCAAATTGAATCTAAATTGGGAAGCAACGTCAGCAAAAACCTCATACTTTGGACTAGACAGTTTTTCCATTTCAGTTGTCTTATCTTCAACATGAGCATTGCAGTTTTTTTGGACAGACATTACACCATTCATACAACCGTCTTTGCTTTCATAAGCCTGGCTGACTGCCACAATTTTGTTGTTTCTGGCACGAAGCCTGAATCTATACTTCCCAGCCACATCTTTATAGACTTGATATTTAGAATTCAAAATATATACCTTCAAAATCTCAACATCATTACTCATAGTTTGAGGCAATATTTATACAGTAAGTATACGTTGTATGCGCTTGTCTTACCAGATAATGCCCTTTTTCAGTTTATTCTTCAATTTTCTTGCCAGTTGGTAATGATTGTAACGTGATTAGAACGCAATTTCTAAGCAGCCTAGCGCGCATTAGGGTTTGCCAATGGTTTAAGCTGGAAGGTTTCGTTATTTTGAGGTCTAGCATGAAAAATTATATTGTTGAAGAGACAGGCAAGATTATCTACAAATATAAACTAGGTAGCTATCTCGTGGTCTTTGATCGCCCAATCAGGTGGGAAACTAACGTTAAGGTCATGAATTGGGTTGCTCTTCTAAGCGGGAATTCTGATCTTCAGAGGTATGTTCGTATGCAGTGTATTAAGCGGTCTTCTACTAACAGAATATCTGAAAAAAGAAGCAATTACAAGGTTAAGCCTATTCCTAAAGTTGTGTTCAGGTATGGGAAGCAGTACCGAAAGATTCAGTGGTTTCTTGAAACTCGAAAGTTTCTTTTGGATTCTTTAAAGCGACTGAAGAAAAACAATGAGCAGAATAAAGCGCTCGCGCAACACTAAGGTTCCAACACGCTTCTTTGTCGTGCTTTTCTATACCTTCCTTTCTTGAACTGTAATGTAAAAACTCTTTCTCCCTGTTTTGAGTAGTCTCTGAACTTGGTTTTGCATTTGTTGCATAAATAAGCTTCAACTAAAAATTTACTAAAATTCCATGTTTTGTCAGGTTTGGATATTTCATTCTGGCAGTTAGGACATTTTGTCATTATAATCGCAATTACATTAATGCTTATTCAGTTTAAAGATTTTTGTCCTATAGAATGCGCGCGTCAATGTAAGACGTTGTAATCACGTGCAAACATCTAACTTATTTACAATAGTTTGTCTTTATATCTGGGCGATACGTGCGCTCATCTATTGTTAAATAAGTGAAGGGGGGAAATGAAAAATGGGACCTATGTATGGGACTGAAGTTGTGATGGAATATAGACTTGTTCGAAAATTTGAGAAAGTCGGAGCAACTTCTAAAGAAAGAGCTGTAACCTTTGAAGAAGCTAAGTTAGACATTGCGGAACAGTATTGGCTCGATTATTTTGCAGGAGTCTTTCTTGGCAAAATAAAGAAAACAGAAAATCATCTATACTACATTTAAGATGGGTTCATCAATCTTCATTCCAGAGGCTCTAAGCGTGTTTTATTTTGGCGTAGGGGTGAGAGCAGGCGAGCAGGCGGAAAAGCACACACGTACACGTACGTACACGAACACGCATGAACGAATACACAAACGTGCATGAGCGCATGGGTTTGGGTTTGGGGGTTTAAATTTAACCCCAAACCAAAAAAAACTGTAATAAATATTTGGAAATCACATAAACGATGGAGATATAAACAAATCTGCATCTCATCTTTATTAGTCAATCAATTCATTAATTGCGCACGCATTCCTCATCGATAAACAGTTTAGAAAGATACGTATGGTGAAATTCGAAAATAATCGGAGGTTTATTAAATAAAATGAATGTGAATAATTTTACCATTAAGACACAGGAAGCCATCCAAAAAGCCATGGAAATTGCCACGGCTAAACAAAACCAATCAATTGAGCCCACACATTTATTGAAAGGGATGTTGCTGGTTGACGAAAATGTAGTTCCCTATTTATTGAGAAAATTAAATGTAAACCAAGATAGATTATCAAACGGGCTTGATAAGCTGATTGATTCCTTTCCTAAGGTTGTTGGTGGACAACAATATTTTTCAACTAGCGCTAACCAAGCCCTTCAGAAGGCAGCAGAACTTGCTTCTGAATTCAAGGACGATTTCATTTCTATTGAACATTTATTGTTAGGAATCATACATTTAAACGATATTGCTTCAAGATTGCTCGAGAGTAGCGGGATCACCGAACGGGATTTGAGGACGGCAATTAAGCAATTGCGAAAAGGATCAACTGTGAATTCACAAACTGCTGAAGAGACCTACAATTCATTGAATAGATATGCGTTGAACCTAAATGATCGGGCTCGAATGGGAAAACTTGACCCAGTCATCGGTCGCGATGTGGAAATCCGAAGAGTCCTTCAGATCCTATCGCGACGAACAAAAAACAATCCGATCCTCATCGGCGAGGCAGGGGTTGGCAAAACCGCCATCGTAGAAGGCCTTGCTCACAGGATAATTGATGGGGATGTGCCGGAGAATCTAAAATCAAAGCAAATTTATTCACTCGACATGGGAGCTCTTATCGCAGGTGCAAAGTATAAAGGTGAATTCGAAGAACGATTGAAAAGCGTGGTCAAGGAAGTGGTTTCGGCTGAGGGCGAAATCGTACTCTTCATCGACGAGATTCACACCCTTGTCGGAGCCGGTGCCAGTGGAGGAGCAATGGATGCCGCAAACATTCTAAAACCTGCACTAGCTAAGGGCGATTTACGGGCAATCGGCGCTACGACGCTCAATGAATATCAGAAATATTTTGAAAAGGACAAAGCGCTAGAAAGGCGGTTCCAACCCGTGATGGTCAATGAGCCTGATACGCTGGACGCGATTTCCATCCTTCGAGGGTTGAAGGAGCGGTATGAAACATATCATCATGTGCGGATCAAAGATGAAGCGATTATTGCCGCTGTTGAACTTTCGCAGCGATATATTTCCAACAGGTTCCTTCCGGATAAGGCCATTGACTTGATTGATGAGGCAGCCTCGAAACTTAAACTCGAAATTAATTCGGTCCCTGAAGAACTAGAGACGATAGACCGGAAGATTCGTCAGTTAGAGATTGAACGGGAAGCCATTAAACGGGAGAAAGATAAGACAAAACTGAAATCGCTAAATGAGGAAATCTCGAACCTTAGTGAGAAACGGGATCAGCTGCGAGCGAAGTGGCTGTCTGAAAAGGATCTCGTTGAGAAGATTCAGATTAAACGGAATGAGATTGAACAACTGAAATTTGATGCAGAGCGTGCGAACCGCATAGGAGACCTAGGAAAAGTTGCTGAAATTGAGTATGCTAGAATTCCAGAAGCAGAGAAAACAATTGAAAATCTAAAGAACAAACTGTCTGAGCTACAGAAAGAATCCGCCATGGTGAATGAGGAAGTCGATGCGGAAGAGATCGCTGAAGTTGTTTCTCGCTGGACAGGTATCCCCGTCAGCCGAATGCTCCAAAGTGAAAAGCAGAAATTGCTTAATCTAGAAACGAAACTTCATATGCGGGTTGTCGGACAGGACGAAGCAGTCAAGGCAGTCGCCGATGCCATTCGGAGAAGCCGGGCTGGTCTGCATAATCCCAAACGACCAATTGGGTCCTTTATCTTCCTAGGTAGCACAGGGGTTGGAAAAACCGAATTAGCCAAAGCTTTAGCAGAATTCCTCTTTAATAACGAAAACAGCATGGTGCGAATTGATATGTCAGAGTATCAGGAACGACACACAGTTTCACGGCTTATCGGTGCACCGCCCGGCTATATCGGTTACGAGGAAAGCGGACAACTTACCGAAGCGGTAAGAAGAAAACCCTATTCTGTTGTCCTTCTAGATGAGATCGAAAAAGCCCATCCCGATGTCTTCAATATCCTGCTTCAGGTGCTAGACGATGGCCGATTGACAGATAACAAAGGACGGACTGTGGACTTCAAAAATGCCATCATCATCATGACCTCCAACCTCGGTTCCCACATCATTCAGAACAACCTACAACGAGTAAATGAACAAAACCGCGAAGAGATCGTGAATCAGACACGAGAACAGGTCTTCGATCTACTGAAACAAAGCATTCGACCCGAATTTCTGAACCGTGTCGACGAGATTATCATGTTTCAACCGCTGACACAGGAGGAAGTGCGAAAAATAGTGGAACTTCAACTCAAACTCGTCCAAAAGATGCTGGAAAATAGCAACATTACATTGACGGCCACGAAAAAAGCCGTGGATTATATCGCCAAGATCGGGTTTGATCCACAGTTCGGCGCCCGACCGATCAAGCGTGTGATCCAAAAAAAACTAGAGAATGAATTATCCAAAATGATTCTGGAAGAAAAAATTAATAATAATTCGGCAATTGTCGTCGATGAGAAGAATGGCAAACTGGTCTTTACAAATAAATAAGAAAAGTTGCCAGCCTGTAAACTGTTTTAATTCATTAGCAATTCCAGCTGAAGAAAAAGAGGCAGAGTATGGGAAAAGTTAAAGGCGTAATTATGATTATTACCTCTGAGTAATAGGGGCGAGTATCAACGAGTTTGAAATTGAAACTGGTCCAGGGAGACAAAGTAATCCTAGAGATGCCATTATCTACTTTGGACTGGCCGAAGGAACAACTTGAAACAGAGTTTAAAACATTCGAAGAAGATTTTGAGAAGTTTTCCAATATGTTTGGAGCATTGTCCAATATAACTCGAATAAAAATGATGAGAAAAATCTTGGAGAAAGAAGATCAGACAATGAACTTTGCAGGTTTTATGCAAGACCTGGATCTGAATCCAAAAACTGTCTGGGAACACTCAAAAAAACTTATTGATGCAAAATTTCTAAGAAAGACAAGTAGAGGAACCTTTCAGTGCTCAGAATGTGAACAATCAGCTTTTTTAACATTGAGCCTTGTCCTTTCAAAAATTTTAGATGTATTAGAAGAAATTTAGAATGATTGAAGATAAAAAGTAAATCTTAGAAGACCGTATTTGAATGAATTAAACAAGATAATCTAGTTAAAACAATAGTAATTTTTCGACTACCGACGTTTTTGTTCGTTAGCCTCAAACTCTTTGTAAAGCTCCTGCATCAACTTTTTTTCCTTAGGTGTAAGCTTCGTTGGAGTTTGTACTGTTACATTAACAAGTTGGTCTCCTTTGCCAAGACTACTTTTAATACCTTCACCTCTTAGTCGCAGTGTAGTGCCACTTTGGGTGCCAGGGGGTACCTGAACTAATATTTTCTTGGAAAATGTAGGTATTTCTATCTCAGCGCCTAAAGTAGCTTGAGCAAAATTTATTCTAGTCTCATAAATGAGATCCAAGCCTTTCCTTTTAAGATAAGGGTGAGGTTTCACTCTTATTGTAACAAAGAAATCTCCTGGTGGACCATTATATGGTCCGTATTCACCTTGTCCTCGAAGGACTAGGCGGTCCCCATCATCGATACCGGCAGGCACCTTAACCTGAATTCGAGAAGTCCTTTCTTCCAGTCCATTTCCCCCACACGTTTTACAACTCTGTTGAGCCACATTTCCCCTGCCGTTACATCTGTCACATGTCGTGATCACTTGTCCGAAATCTCTATTACCTCTGATTCGAAGGGCAATTTTTCCCTCACCCTTGCATTTTGGGCAAGATACCATTTTACTTCCTGGTTCGACCCCTAAACCATTGCATTTGGTACATTTCTTCATTCGGGGTAAATTGACTTCAAGTTCGGTTCCATGTGCAGCTTGATCTAAGGTGATTTCCATTTGGGCGTCAATATTGCGACCTCGGCTAACTTTAGGTTGACCTTGTCTAAAGGTGAAACCGCCTCCGAAGATTCGGTTGAATAGATCGCTGCCATTAAATCCAAATTCTGAAAAGATGTCCTGAAAGTTCTGACGGTTGTAGATGTCTTCTTGTCTGTATTGTTTATTTATTCCATCTAATCCTGAGGCATCATATTTTCGTCTTTTTTTAGGGTCAGAAAGGATGGCATACGCTTCTGAGGCTTCTTTGAATTTTTCTTCAGCATTTGGTAATTTGCTTCTATCTGGATGATATTTAAAAGCAAGCTTTCGAAATGCACTTTTTATTTCTTTTTGGGATGCATCTTTTTTGATTCCTAATGCATCGTAATAATCCAGCTTGCTTGTCAAGTTATATGATCACCAGAACATGTGATTTATAGATAAAAAAATGAAGGCGGATATTTTTTAATCATCCACAACCTTGTACTCTGCATCTACAGTCTTCTTTCCCTTTTGTTCTTCTGTAGGTGGTGGCGTTTCTTGGTTTGCTTGTTGTTGAGTTCTTTCAGATGCAGCTTGCTGATACACGGACGCCCCCATTTCTTGAGCTAGCTTTTTTAGTTCTTCGACCTTGGCACTAATTTCAGCCAATCCTCCAGATTTTAATGAATCTTTTAATCCCTGAATGGCTTCCTGTATTGTAGTTTTCTGCTCCATAGTTATTTTATCTGCAACTTCGTTTAATGTTTTTTCAGTTGTGTAAATCAAGGAATCGGCGGTGTTTCGAACTTCAGCTTCCTTTTTAACGCGTTTGTCTTGTTCAGCGAACTGTTCTGCTTCTTTTATCATTCGATCTTTTTCTGTTTTGTTAAGTTTTGTGGAGGCAGTAATTTTGATTCCAACCTTATTGCCGGTGCCTAAGTCTTTTGCAGAAACATTCAGTATTCCATCAGCGTTTATGTCAAATGTTACGTCAATTTGTGGGACACCTCTTGGTGCTGGTGGGATGTTTGTCAGGTTAAATTGGCCTAAGCTTATGTTATCCTTTACCATGCTTCGTTCCCCTTGTAGTACATGTACAGTGACAGCTGTTTGAGAGTCAGCAGCTGTTGAAAAGGTTTGGCTTTGCTTAACAGGTATTGTTGTGTTCCTCTCAATAATTTTTGTGAAGACGCCACCTAGAGTCTCTATGCCAAGAGAAAGGGGAGTTACGTCAAGGAGCACTATGTCTGAAATCTCTCCTGTGAGGACTCCTCCTTGAATGGCAGCTCCAATGGCTACACATTCCATTGGGTCTATGCCTCGTTCAGGTTTTTTACCGATTATGTCTTCGATGAATTGTTGAACAAGGGGCATTTTTGTTTGTCCACCCATTAGGATTATTTTGTCGATTTGCACTTGAGTTAGTTTGGTTTCAGATAGGGTTCTAAGAATTGGTTCTCTGATTTTTTCTACAATTGGTCTGGTTAGTTGTTCAAGTTTTGCTCTTGTTAAAGTTAGATGAAGATTCTTTGGACCAGTAGCATCTGAAGTGATGTAGGGAAGATCTATATCTGTGGTTATTAGATTTGAGAGTTCTATTTTGGCAGTTTCAGCTGCATCCTTTAATCGCGCTAAAGCTTTTTCATCTTTCTTGAGATCAATTCCTGTTTCCCGTTTGAACTCTGAAATAGCATAATCCATTACAGCTTGGTCTAGATCTGCTCCTCCTGTTTTTGTATCTCCACTTGTAGCTAAAACTTCGAAGACTCCACCGCCAAAATCCATTATTGTGGTGTCATTTGTGCCGCCACCAAAGCTGAAAACCAGAATTTTCATTTCTTGACCAGCTTTATCCAATCCGTAAGCCAGGGCTGCGGCCGTTGGTTCATTTACGATTCTTGTTACTTTTAAGCCCGCTATCTCACCTGCGTCTATTGTGGCTTGACGCTGATTATCATTGAAGTGGGCGGGAACAGTTATTACTGCGTTTGTGATTTTTTCACCTAGATAGGCTTCAGAGTCACGTATGATCTTCTGTAGAATTAATGCCGAAATTTGTTGTGGCGTGTACTCTTTTCCAAAAATCTTTACTTTGTAGTCTGTACCCATTTTTCGTTTAATTTCGCGTATTGTTCCTTCTGGATTAGTAATTGCTTGTCTTCTTGCAGGTTCACCAACAAGTAGTTGTCCATCCTTAGTGAAGGCTACGACAGAGGGAAACATCTTTCCCGAAACTGTTGCGCCTTCAGCGCTGGGAATTATGGTAGGTTTACCTCCAATAATTACGGCTGCGGCTGAATTTGTGGTTCCAAGATCGATTCCTATTATTCTTTCAATTTTTTCATTACTCATGTTTCATTACCATTTTTTATTTTTATTAGAGTCTAGATGAGCATGCTACTTTCACTAAGCATGGCCTGAAGACTTTTCCGTTTAAAAGGTACCCTTTTTTGATTTCTTCTACTATCATACCTTCGGGGTACTCACATGTTTCTACCTCTTGGATTGCTTCGTGAACGTTTGGATCGAAGGGTTTTCCAATAGCTTCTATTGGACATAGCCCCTCACAACTAATCACTTTCCAGAGTTTCTTCTGTATCATTTCCATTCCTTCGAATAGAATGGGATTTTTTGCTTTCTTCGCTTCGTTTAGGATGATTTCCACCTCTTCGGCGATTGTCAATATTTGCAGGATTAGGTTCTCTTTTTCTCTTGTGACTTCTTCATCGACGCACCTTTGAACATGTTTCTGAAGGTTTTCAAGATCAGCTCGAGCGTATCTTAGCTGATTAAGATATGTTTTCTCAAGTTTTGATTTCTCTTTGAGTGAAGCCTCGAGCTTGGCCACTTTTTGCTTATATTTTGCTTCTATTCCAACCTTAATTTCTTCGTTATTGTTATTGGAAGACATTTTGCCTTTTGCAGACTCCTATTAAACTAATGGATGGACTTAGATAAGTTTTATTTTTTGATTCGATTATATGCCAATTTTGGGGTTGGATTAAATTTTAATCCCAAATCCTTAACAAAACTCAGCTTCTATCTCTCTGTCTTTGTAATCTGTCACTCTTTGTCTGTTTACGTTTCATTTCACGATCTTTCTTCTTACTTGGTTGAGATTTCTCTCTTCCCCCTTTTTCTCCACTTCTCAATTCCCTATCTCTTCCCATAAACTCCACCTCCGTGCCCAATTGCAACCTCTGTTTTTCATAATGTTGATCGTACCGATCATTGGAGTACCTTTAGATGTAGCGGCTAATATTCTGGTGGCATTCCGCCATATCCGCCAGGCGGCATCCCACCTGGACCACCAGGACCACTGGGCATTTTCGTCTTTCCAGACGCAATCACATCATCAATCTTTAGTATCATAGTAGCAGCTTCGGTTGCGGATTTGATTAACTGTTTCTTAACCACCAAAGGTTCGTAGACTTCAAGCTTCTCCATGTCTCTCACTTTGCCTTCAAAAACATCTACACCTGCCCATCTCTCACCTTTCTCATGACGAACTCTAAGCTCTGTAAGTATATCTATAGGATCGAGACCAGCATTTTCTCCAAGTGTTAACGGAACAGCTTCTATCGCTTCGGCGTATCTTTGAACTGCGAGCTGCTCCCTGCC
>Ga0272442_10012019_pt1 | contig 10503 bp, 7 predicted proteins | sample SSMForm2O_FD_200262 | JGI IMG/M metagenome (GOLD analysis project Ga0272442, IMG submission 200262) | Marine sediment archaeal communities from Little Sippewissett salt marsh, Falmouth, MA, United States - SSM-Form-2O | ecosystem: Environmental > Aquatic > Marine > Wetlands > Sediment ... | reverse complement strand
GGGCCCGGGGGGGGCGGAATTTCTGTGCCACCCGGCTTAAGAAAACACCGGCACTCGCGTCGTTCCGTCGGGATCGGGCGGTAAGAAGCACTCGCCCTACACGACAGGAGGCCGACCAATGATCATTTCACGACCGGGCACGTTCAGCGCGCTGGGCGCCATAGGACTCGCGCTCGGTGCTGTAACCCCCGCGACCGCAACAGGTTCCGACGCCCCGCCCCCGCAGGCGATCTCCGTCGAAGCGAGCGATGCGGCAACCCTCGCCGCGGGCAACACGCACTTTGCCCTTGACCTGTACGCACGGCTCAGCGCGGGCAATGAGAGCAACCTGTTTTTCTCGCCCCACAGCATCTCGACCGCTCTGGCGATGACATCCGCCGGGGCGCGCGGCGAGACCGCCGAGCAGATGGCGCAGACGCTGCATCTCACGCTGCCGGTAGAGGCGCTGCACGCGGCGTTCGGCGAACTGGATGACGCGTTGAAATCGGCGATGGACGACCGCGCGGTGCTGCTGGCCACGGCGAATCGGCTCTGGGGCCGGGCGGGCGAGCCGTTTCTGCCGGCGTATCTCGAACTCGTGAAGCGGCACTACGGCGGGGGATTCCAGGCCGTGGACTTCGGCCCCGGCCGCGAGCACACCCGGCTCCTGATCAACGACTGGGTGAGTCAGCAGACGCTTGGACGCATCGACGAGCTCCTCCAGCCGGGTGATCTCGATCCGGCCACGGTCCTCGTCCTCACCAATGCCATCTACTTCAAAGGCACGTGGCAGACACCGTTCGATCCGCAGTACACCCGTCCGCATCGGTTTCACCTGGCCGACGGAGCGACCGTCGAAACGCCGATGATGTGGGGAATGGTGGATTGCGCGTACCACCGGTCGGATCTCCTTGAGGCGGTCGAATTGCCATATGACGGCGATCGCCTGGGTATGGTGATTCTGCTGCCGCGTGAGGTGGACGGACTTGCGGCGGTGGAGGCCGCGCTGACGGCCGCCGAGCTCGACCGGTGGATCGCCGGCATGAAGCCCGCGTCGATGTCGGTGGCGCTGCCGCGGTTCGAGTTCGAGAGCCGCTTCGATCTGTCACGCACTCTCGCAGAGATGGGCATGCCCCTGGCCTTCAGCGGCGGCGCCGATTTTACCGGCATGCACGGCCGGGGCGGGATCTGGATCGACACCGTCATCCACCAAGCCAACATCACGGTGAATGAGGAAGGTTCCGAAGCCGCCGCCGCCACCGCCGTCATCGTGACGAAGAGCGGCGGCTGGACGTTCCGGGCCGATCATCCGTTCCTCTTCCTCATCCGCGATCGCGCGACCGGAGCCGTTCTCTTCATGGGCCGCGTCACCAACCCGAGCCCGTGACCGGTGGGACGCGCCCATCCTCCGTGACGCTAGAGCAGATTGAGTTGCGGTGTAGCGTGCTGTGTGCTCGATGGCGAGTGACCTTCGAAGACTCGGGCCGCGGGTGTTGGCCCGCCGAGAGCATTGGATGATCCGCCCTCACCCAAACCCTCTCCCAGCGGGAGAGGGCTTTCACCGCCTCTCCCGCTGGGAGAGGGCTTTTCTTCTCGCTCTCCCGCCGGGAGAGGGCCGAGGTGAGGAAGAAGATCACAAATTGGCGCCCGCGGCGCAGGCTACCTCCGCCCCTGACGATGGACCGCGAATAGGTCGCCGAGAAACGTTCAGCGCACCGGCCGAACAGGCGCTACAAGTCGTTTCAATCTGCGCTATTTGAGGTTCCCAGGCCGGCGCACCAACACCTTGGCGTACTGCGGGAGATACTGCGGCTTCAGAAAGAGGTAATACAGGCGCCCCTCCGCGGCCTGGCCGCCGGCAAGGACTTCCGCGGCGCGACCGATCCCCATGAAGATGTCCGCCCTCCCCGGCGCGCGGATCGCGCCGCCCGTGTCCTGGTCAAGCATGAACCGGAGGAAGCGGCGGGAACCGGAGGAAAACGTGACGGTATGGGTATCGACAAGGACGACTCCACCGCGCGGGTAGATCTTCTTATCCGTCGCGAGGGAGTTTTCGGCCGTGACCTTGACGCCGAGGGAGCCGGACGGCCACCGCGCGCCGTCGTATTCGGTGAAGAACACGTAGTTCTCGTTGCGGTTCATCAACTCCTCGACGGCTTGCGGCTTGGCCCGATAGACGCGGCGAATCGCGGCAAGCGAAACGGCATCCGCGTCGATCACCCCCGCCTTGACCATCTCCTCGCGGAGACTGGCGTACTCTCGTCCGGTCTTGCCGTTGTAGCCGATGTACATGACGGTTTCATCGGGTAGGCGAAGCTTGGCCGAGCCGTTGACGTGAATGATGTAGGCACTCAGGGCGTCCTCCAGCCAGACCAGTTCGTTGCCCGCGAACATGCGTGATTCTTCGATTTCGCGGCGGGTGTAATAGGGCACGATCCGGCCGTCGGCAGTCCGGCGACCCTGCGGTTCGCCCGTGATCGGATCGGTGACGAGATCGGCCGGACGCCGGTAAAGCGGCTCGGTGAACCGCTCGGTGCGCGTCCGGGCGGCCGGGAAGATCGGCGAGTAGTATCCGGTGAAGAGAACAATGCCTTGGCCGTCGTAGCCCACCGATTCGTAGACATCGAACATCCGAAGCACGTCGGCTTGGAAGGCCGTGGCGTCGGCGGCTCCTTCGAGCAGATCCCGGAAGGCAAAAAGGCCGGCGCGGGCCTGCTCGTGAGTGAAGCTCTCAAACGGGAAGAACTGCCGACTGGACGGGGCGGCGAACCAGGTCAGGCTCTGGTCGATCGCGGCGGTGAGCAGCACGTCGCGGTTGGCGTACGCCCCGGCCAGATCGGGCATGCATCCCGGATCGGTGACGAGACGGAGGGCGGACTGCCCGGGCGGCAACGGGCGGGAGTGGTCCGGCATCGCCGCCGCCGGGGGCTTCTCAACCACCTTCTGCTGGCTGCATGCGGAGAGAAGGGGGACGCTTGACGCAATGAGAACGAGCAGGATTGCGAGTCGGTGCATTAGCGAAACGTACCGGGTCCGGTGACTGGTTGCCAGTGAGGCTCCGGCCCTGTCGTCCACCCGGGCAGCGCCGGGGAGGCAATCCCCGGTTCGACGCCCGTCACGGGTGCGAAGGGACACGGGGACTGCTAGAATAAATCGACGGGCATATTCGTCCGCATGGAAGCAGATCTCGCATGGTTGCAGTGACACACATCCCGGACGCGGTGTTGGGGTTTTTCATGCCCGGCGGCACGGAGTGGATCATCCTGCTCGTGCTGGGGCTGTTGATCTTCGGGCGGCGGCTGCCGGAGGTCGGCCGAAGCCTCGGCAAGGGGATTGTCGAGTTCAAGAAGGGCATCAAGGGGATCGAGGACGACATCGAGGACTCTAGTTCGAAAACGCCGCCGGCGAAGCTCAAGGAGGCTGAGGCGCCGAAGCTGACGGAGCGGTCGGAAGCGGGACCGGCAGGCGAGGCGAGCGCGGAGGCGGATCCGTACCAAGCCGCAGAGGAAGGCGGGTGAGCCGGGTGAGCTCCATCCACGGCGGAATATCGCAAGCTCACACGGGCGTCGTGAGGCAATCGTGACGCGCCATTCCCTTACAATCTGACGGGCCGTCGGCCAAGGCAGACGGCGGACGGGTCCACGCCGCTATGACTCCGCCACCGCCCGAACACATCGATGGAAGTCGCGTTTCGCCCCCGGTCTTTCGAGACCGGGTTCTCGCCGAGGCGCTTCAAATGCTGGAGGAGCGCGGCGGCATCCCGCCGGGCAAGGCTGACGCGGCGCAGCTCGACCGGAATGGCGGGGCGAGTTTCGAGCAGCGCATCGTGCGCCGGGCGGGCGCCTCGGCCGAGGCGGGGAAGCTGCGATCGGCACTGCGGGACGTGGGTCGGGCGACCGGCGGGATCATTTTCGTGGGCCTCGTCGCGGCGGTTCTGGCCGGCGCGGGAGCGGCGCGCGCGGCGCTGGGCGAGTCGGGCGGCAAACCGGTCAATTTCTATTGGGTCCTCAGCAGCCTGCTCGGCGTACAGACGCTGCTGCTGCTGCTCTGGGTGTTGCTGATTGCGGCACGACCGTCGCTTTCCAACGTCAGCCCACTGGGCAGCGCGGCGTTGGCGCTGGGACGAAGACTCTCCGGGCGGTTTCACGGCGAGCACCCGGCGCATCATGTCGCGGCGGTTCAGGCGGCGTCGAAGGTCCACGCAAGCGGCCGAATCGGGCGGTGGACGCTCAGCAGCGTGAGCCACATGCTGTGGCTGTCGTTCAACGTCGGCTGCCTGTCGCTGCTGGGGGTGCTGCTGAGCACTCGGGAGTATGTGTTTGATTGGGAGACGACGATCCTCTCCGGCGAGGCGTACGTCGGCATCACGGAGGCGGTGGCGGTGGTGCCGAAGCTGCTGGGGTTTCCGGCGCCGACGATCGAACAGATCCGGATGAGCGAAGCGGGAACGGAGTTGGCGGTTTTGCACGAGTCCCGCCGGGCATGGTCGTGGCTGCTGGTCGGATCGATGACGAGCTACGGGTCCGGCCCGCGTTTGGTGCTTCTGCTGATCTCCCTGGTGGCTCGGCGGCGTGCGTGCCGACGGTACCGGCTGGACACCAGCCTTCCCGGGTTTCACCGGCTGCGGCCGATGCTCATGCCTGCGGCCGATGAGGGCGGCGTGCGTACGCATGATGCGGACCGGGGACGGCCACCGCAGCCCGCGGCGGAGGCAGGCGGGGATTCGCTTGCGGAGAGGTCGCCGGCGGCGGGCCCGGCGGCGATTGTGGGGCTGGAGATCGACCCGCCGAAGGGAGTATGGCCGCCGCACATCTCCGGGGCGAAGTGGCTGGACCTCGGCCTGGTTGACGGCCGGGATGATCGGCAGCGCGTCCTGGATCGTCTGAGGACCCTTGAAGAGAAGCCGCGGGTCCTGGTAGTGGTGTGCGCGCTGACGGCCACGCCCGATCGAGGGTTCGAAGGGTTTCTTGAGCGATTGCAAGGCACGACCGGTTCGCCGCTTGCGCTGGTGCTGACCGCAGGCCAGGCGTTGCGTCGGCGGGTGGACGCCGAAGCGCTGGCGGGGCGAATCGAGGACTGGAGACATCTCGCCGCGCATGCAGGCATCGATGCCGATCGGGTCACTGAAGTGGATCTGGACCATCTGACCGACGTGAGCATCGGCAGACTGGCTGAGTTGGCCGGATTGGCCAAGGACGCCGAGACCGGGGGCAGGCGGATCGAACCGGCCTTCGCGCTGATTGTGGAGGCGGTGGGCGGCTGGTCGGGCATGCCCGGCGCAGATGAGCAGATGAAGTTGCACCATGAGATCGCCAAGCTGTACCGCCACGAGACGGAAGGCTGGCGGGAGCGGCTGCGGATGCCTGCGCGGCTGAAGGAGCAACTCATCCCGACGCTGCGGCAGGGTTCGGATCACGTGTTGGCCCTCCTGCCGCAACGACTGAAGCGCAGTCCGAAGTGGCTTGCGGCGGGGGCGGCGTCCGGCGCGCTGGGATGCGTGGCGGCGGCGATGCTCCTTTCACCCGTGGCGATCGGGGCGTTGCCGCTATGGTCGGCGATCGGCGCGGCGGTCGCGGCGGCCGTACAGCCCGGTTCCCGACCCGGAAAGCCGTCCGAGGAGGAGCCAGCGGATTGGGAGCCGGGCGTGGCTGATGCGGTCCGCTCGGCGACGATGTTCGCTCTCTTGCTGGAATTGCAGGGCCGGGATGAGGCGACGATATCGAGGATTCTCGACGCCGCCTTGCCGGATGACGGCGATGAAGCAGACGACGCGTCACTCGGCGATGCCGATCAATGCCGCGCTTGGCTTGCCGAGGTCAGACATCGACTGGACTTGGCGCTTGCGGGGGAGGCGCGCCGATGACGGCGGCAGGGCTGAAGGTGGCGGTGGTCGGCCACACCAACACGGGGAAGACATCGCTCATGCGCACGCTGATGCGCGATGTGGAGTTCGGCGAGGTGTCGGATCGGCCCGCGGTCACGCGCGAAGTGGAGGCGGCGGTGCTGCGCGCCGGAGGCCGGGCGGTGGTCGATCTCTACGACACACCGGGGCTGGAGGACTCGATCGGGTTGCTGGAGCATCTCGATGCGCTGCGCGGCGGGCGGCGGGTGGATGGGATCGACGTCATCGGGGAATTCCTCGAGGGCGCCGAGGCGCAGGGGCGGTTTCGCCAGGAGGCCAAGGCGATCCGGCAGGTGCTGCTGAGCGACGTGGCGCTCTACGTGATCGATGCCCGGGATCGGGTGCTGGCCAAGCACCGGGATGAGCTGGAGATTCTGGGGCGGTGCGCGCGGCCGGTCGTGCCCGTGCTGAACTTCACGGCCGGGCCCGATGCGCGCACGGTCGAGTGGCGTGCGCAGTTGAGTCGCGTGAACATGCACGCCGCGGCGGAATTCGACACCGTCGTGTTCGATGCGCAGGGCGAGCGGCGGCTGTTCGAGAAGATGCGCACGCTGGTGGATGCGCATGCGGCGACGATCGATGCGCTGCTGGCCGACCGGGCGGAGGCGAGGACGGCGCTGGTCGCGTCCTCCGCCGCGGCGCTGGCGGAGTTGCTGATTGATGCGGCGGCGTATACCGAGTCGGCGCCCGCGGCGAACGCGAGCGATGCCCCGGAGATGCTGCGGCGGTTTCGTGAGAAGGTGCGGCAGCGCGAGCAACAGTGCGTGGAAGAGTTGCTCGTGCTGCATCGTTTTCGGCCGGGGGATGTCGCCGAGGAGGCGCTGCCGCTCGAGGACGGGCGATGGGGGCTGGACCTGTTCAGCCCGGAGGCAGTCAAGCAGTTCGGCGTGTCGGCGGGCGGGGCCGCGGCCGTCGGCGCCCTCGTGGGGCTGACGTTGGATGTCATGCTGGCCGGGTTGAGCCTCGGGACGGGAACAATGGCCGGCGCCGCGGTCGGCGGAGCGGTGGGGGCGGCGAGGATGCACGGCCGACGGCTCGTCAATCGTCTGCGCGGGCTGACCGAGCTACGGTGCGACGACGTGACGCTGCGATTGTTGGCCGGGAGGCAGACGCTGCTGGTCAGGGCGCTGCTGCGGCGGGGACACGCAGCGGTGAACACGATCCATCTGGAGGGCGCGTCGACGGCGTCGGGCGTCGAGGGTTCACGGCGGCTGATGCAGCACCTGGGGCGGGCCCGGGGACATCCCCACTGGTCGGCGCTGTCGCCGAGCACCACGGCGGCCCGGTATGCCGACCCGGCGCGGCATGAGGCGCTGCAGCGTCTGGCCGACCTCATCCGGACGACGCTGATGGCCGATGTGGAATAGCGCCGCTGGGCGTTTGTCACGCCGAGCGCCCCCCTGCCCCGCCCTCGCCGACGGGGAACGGGTATAATCCCGGCATCGGGCCATTAGCTCAGTTGGCTAGAGCGCACGGATCACACCCGTGAGGTCACAGGTTCGAGTCCTGTATGGCCCACTTTCCGTAACCCCCTGTCTTTGCAGGGGGTTGTAACTTGGCGCACAGCCACGCTCACGCCGCTCGGGGGGGGCGTGGGGCTATCGTGAGACGGGCACGCGCAGGCACGAAACCGAGGCAGGACCACCGCATACCGGCAATGTGGAGGCTATGCCGGCAGTCGCCGGTGCCTTGGCGGCGTGTCCGTGAGCACACGAGGGCCAGGAAAAAAGTCGGATTCGTGACGGGGTTATTGACGCATTGCGTTACTGTGTGTGGACAGACACGGGGCCGTGATCGCGGCAGCCCTGGAGGGCGTCCGTAAGGTGTTGTGAGAGAACAAGTTGTGTGGAGGAGCACCGCGATCGGCGGCAGAGACCCAAACGCCCCAGCCCGCTCGATCGCCTCTGAAGTATCCTCCGCCGGGGGAAGGGAGGACCGGATTATGGCCACTTGCATGCATCGAGATGGGTGCCGGATGTGCTCGGCGTTAACCGCTCTGATCGCTGGCCTGCCGCTGATTGGCGGTCGGATCGTGCTGGCGGATACGATCCACGTACCGGATGACTATCCGGCGATTCAGCAGGCGATCGACGCTGCGGTCGATGGCGATGAGATCATCGTGCATCCTGGAACGTACTTCGAAGCGATCGACTGTCTTGGTAAGGCGGTGACGATCCGCAGCACCGACCCAAGTGACCCGAGCATCGTCGAGACGACGATCATCGACGGCGAGGGAGCATATCACGTCGTTCAATGCGTGAACGGCGAAGGGCTCGAGACGGTTCTTAGCGGCTTCACCATCACCGGCGGCATCGCAGACGGGTTCTACGAGTGGGATGTCGTTGGGGCGGGGATGTTCAACTACAGCAGCAGCCCGACAGTGACGTATTGTGTGTTCACCGGCAACTCGGTTTACTCCGATTATGGTCTGTACGCTTACGGTGGCGGGATGTTCAATTACGACTGCAGTCCGGCCGTTGCCCATTGCACATTCACCGGTAATACCGCCGGCTATTTCGGTGGAGCGGGGGTGGCGAACATGGACAGCAGCCCAACATTCACAGACTGTACGTTCAGCAACAACTCGGTGAGCCTTACTGGTTTTGGCGGAGGCGGAATGCTCAATTGGGGAAGCGAGCCCGCCGTGATCGGTTGTACATTCGACGGCAACAAGGTCGCCACCGGTGACGGAGGTGGGATGGCCAACATTGAGTACAGCGATCCGACAGTAACAGACTGCACATTCAGCAACAACCTGGCCGCGGTGCAGGGTGGCGGTATCTACAACGATTACGGCTGTAGCGTGACCAGTACGAGTAGCACATTCAGCGGCAATTCCGCCAGCCGGGGCGGAGGGATGGTGTTTTTCTGTCCCGGTTCGGGCGGCGACAATCCGACTGTTACAGACTGCGTGTTTAGTGAGAATATGGCTACCATGTCTGGCGGCGGAATGTTCAACTACGAGAGCAGTCCGACGATCATCCATTCCGTCTTCGCGGCCAACTCGGTCCACTTCGACGACGACTACGAATCTACCAGCGGTGGTGGAATGCACAACCAGTGGCAGAGTAATCCCACGGTGTTAAACTGCACCTTCAGTGGGAACTCGGTGTACTCGCCGGGTAATTACGACCAGGGCGGCGGGATGTACAACTATGAATGCAGCTGCCCAGCCCTGATCAACTGCACATTCAGCAATAACTCGGCGGATGAACTTGGCGGCGGGATGTTCAACTGCATTGACTCCAGTCCAGTATTGGCCAACTGTACTTTCAGCAACAACGCGGCCGACTTTGGTGGCGCGCTTGCCAGCAAGTCCGGATCTCACCCTGCGTTGGCCAACTGTGTCTTCTGGGGCGATCTGCCGAACGAAATCTACGACTTATCGGACAGTGGCACCACCGCTACGTACAGTTGCATTCAAGGCGGCTGGACCGGCGAGGGTAATATCGAGAGCAACCCTTTGTTCAGTGATCCGGAGAGCGGAGACTATCGCCTCTCTTCCAACTCGCCGTGTATTGATGCGGCGGACAATTCGGAAGTGCCGCCTGATGAGCTTGATCTCGATGGCGACGGAGATACCGCTGAGGCCATACCCTTCGATCTAGACGACCACCCGCGCTTCGTCGACGATCCCGACACGGATGACACCGGTGTCGGCACACCCCCGATCGTCGACATGGGCTGCTACGAGTTCCAGGTAGAGACATGTGCGGCGGACATCACTGGCGACAGCGTCGTGGACGTGCTGGACCTGCTCAAAGTTCTCGCGCAGTGGGGCACGGCCGGGAGCGCCGACATCACCGGTGACGGTGTCGTGGATGTCCTCGATTTGCTGGAAGTTCTCGCCGCGTGGGGTCCGTGTTGATACTTTTAGCAGAACTGTTTGGAGTCCTGTCATGCGAAGGCAATTACTGGCGTTGAGTGTCGGCGCTGCACTCTCAGTCGGCATCCTGCTCGGCCTTGGTGTTGATGATGTCCTTGTGGCGCAGCGCTTGATTATTGCCAGTAGCGACGACAAGACGGCGCTCGTGGCAATGGCTGACGAGAGGGGGCGCGGTCAATTCGTCGTTTATGATGAACAGGGGGACGAGGTGTTCGCTGTCCGGCGGGGCACCGTATCAGTCATGGGTTCTGATCTACGCCAGCAGCTTGACCGTAAACCTCCACGCAATCAGCGAGAAGCCGAGAGGTGGGAGTACGCTCGATGGGTGGAACAGCCCGGTATTTCGATATGGGAGGATGCTGAACGGCAGCAGTACGGTGAATCCATGCTTGACACGCTCAAGGCCCTTGGTGGAACGCAATCCGATTACGGTAAGCCCAGCAACAAGGGTTCGATTCTCAATCAGGCTGGACGCCTGGGCTGGGAGTTGTGCGCGGTGGACACCGAAGGATCGACGGTCTACTTCTTCAAGCGGCGGGCTGAGTAAGCGTGGCTGCGCCTGCGGCGCTGCCTGCCGCTTGCGCGCGGGCGCGCGTACCGCGCGATTAATCGGCCCTGTCCTCGCATGCCCGCATCGGTGTTCTGGCGGTGTTCCCCACCGTCTCGATTCCGTTGCTGGCCGATTCCCTGGCGAACAGGCGGGAAACAGGCGGCCGCTCGTCGGCCGGCGGCTCGG
>Ga0272442_10012017_pt1 | contig 10504 bp, 9 predicted proteins | sample SSMForm2O_FD_200262 | JGI IMG/M metagenome (GOLD analysis project Ga0272442, IMG submission 200262) | Marine sediment archaeal communities from Little Sippewissett salt marsh, Falmouth, MA, United States - SSM-Form-2O | ecosystem: Environmental > Aquatic > Marine > Wetlands > Sediment ... | reverse complement strand
ATATAACTCATCGCTGAGATTCCACCATAGGGTATTGCCTGATATTTCTGGTTCTTCAGGTATTGCATTGTCTGCATACGTAAAACAATCTGGTAGCTCGTCTTTTATTTTTATGTTATATAGTTTGTAATCTCCATAATAATAGGTTGTTATTCTAAATCTTACAGTATCACCAATATATGATTCAGTTTCTTCAGACCAGGAACTTGTTGTTTTATCCCATACTTCTTTTTCCATGCACATTCCTTCGACTTTTACTGTTGCAGAATCCTCATCTGAGACAGTTGATGCACAAGTATAGCTACCAATTACCTCTACCCAGTTTACATCTACACTACATGCAACACCAATTACAGTTGCATCAAACTCGATGAATATCTTCTCACCTGCTGTAAGTTGCTGGAAATACCATACTAGAAGTTTACCTGAATCCAGTATCAATGGTTCCATAGGTATTTCATTTACAATAGCTGATCCTGGCAGATATTCAAGGCTTTCAGGAAGCGTATCATTTACAAAAACGTCATTTAACAATATGTTACCTGTGTTTTCAACGGTTATATTAAATGTGACAGTTTCTTGTTGTTTTGCATAAACCATTTCCACCCAGTCACATCCATCTCTTACCTTCTTTTCAACATCTATATCTGGGTCTGCCTGTACTTCTGCAATAACTGTTGCTGTATCATTACAGTATTTTGTTCCAAAACCTTCTTCTTCACCTGTTATGTTGACAACGTTTTCATTTACTCCCTCAGATATTACATTTGCCTTAAACAATATTGTTACATAATCATCATCATATAATGTATCTGACAGATTCCAAAATATAACATTTGCGTTCATGCCTGTGGGTGCTGGTGTTGCATCATTTGCATATTCTAAACATGGTGGAAGTGTATCTTTTATTTTTATATCACTTAAGCTGTTTACACCTTGATATTCTACTCTTATCCTAAAGTTTACAGAATCCCCAACATAAGCATTTGTAGTATCTACCCAATCACCAATACCAGTGTCCCATACTTTTTTCTCACAGATCATCTGACCTGGACATGGTGAAGGAACATTTACTGTTGCTTGAGCAGATCCTTCAAATGGTATTCCACTGCATGTCTCTGTAGCTGTTGCAAAAACATTGTTGATGTTAAGTCCATAATCTACAACTTCTGCATCAAACTCTATCACATGACTTTCTCCATCAGAAAGGTAATATACCCCACCTGTTAAATTCCAAAATAATATGTTTCCACTTATCTCTGGTTCCATTGCAAAACCATTAACCATGGCATTATCTGCATATTCCAAACATGGTGGTAATATATCCATTATATAGAAATCTTTTAGATATACTGCATTTGGATGAGTAGTTTTATGATAGGTTATAGTAATTTTAAAACTTACAATATCTTCTAGTTCCGCCTCTATTTGATCTACCCAATTAACACCGTCATATACCTTTTTTTCAATATCTAGTTCCTCAGGTGTATTTAAAACATTTATATTTACAGCGGGGCTGCTAAACATAGTACTTGTTAAAAATATTGATATCACTAGCGTTACAATTAATATATTTTTCTTTCTCATGATAATTCTACCTCCCTCTATGTTAAAATCCTGAATATTTTATATAGATTTAAATGTTTTCTATATAATATACTTATTAAACAATTGTTTAAAATAATATCTAAAAATATTTATATATTTATATCATATGATAATTTATGAGTCATCTTTTAAGTGTTATGTTAATACTTTTATAAGACTGTATTTTTTTTCTACTTCAATGGTTTTTTTCTGTATCGCCTCAGATAAATCAATACTTTCAATTATATCGTTTTTTATAAAAACACATTTTGAGCTGAATCCATCTTTTATCATTTCAAGTGCGCAATTACCTAATCGTGCTGCCATTAATCTATCTATCGCTGTTGGTCTTCCTCCTCGTTGAATATGACCAAGCACGGCAACTCTGGTCTCCAAATTTGTATTTTTTGTAATTACCTCTGCAATATCATGTGCCTTTGCTTTTCCCTCTGCAACAATAACTATCCAGCTTTTTTTACCCATTTCATTTCCTTTGATTATTTCATTGCACATTGAGTCTATATCAACATCCCTTTCAGGGATTAATGCCTCTTCACATCCACCTGCAAGGGCTACCTGCAAAGCAATATATCCGCATTGCCGACCCATGACTTCCACAATAAATATTCTTTCCAAACTTGTTGCAGTATCTCGTATTTTATCAAGTGCGTCAAGGGCAACATTGACTGCTGTATCAGCACCTAATGTAAGTTCTACCTTGTTCACATCGTTGTCTATTGTTGCAGGAATTCCTATTACTTTTATATTATTGTCTGCTAGTATTTTTGCAGCTGTAAGTGAACCATTTCCTCCTATTACAATAAGGCCATCTATTGCATGTTCATGTATGTTTTTTATTGCTTTTTCTTGTCCTTCTTTTGTGTAAAATCTTTTACATCTAGACGTTTTTAGTATTGTCCCGCCTTTATTTATTATACCTGATACAGATCTATGATCTAGTTTTACAAAATCTGCATCAATAAGACCTGAATAACCTCTTTTTACACCTATTATCTCTATATTATATTTTACTGCTGTTCTAACTATCGATCTTATTGCAGCGTTTACACCCGCACAATCTCGTGTAAGAATACCAATCTTCATGATACGACCTCTCTTTCAAACAATATTTTCATTATCCAACTGAGCAATCTTTCTTCTAACAATTGTAATAGTTATTGCAGTAAGACCCAGTGCTAAAAATAAACCTACAACCGGCCCATATAAACTTACTGATAAGAAACCGTTATACATAGCATGTAATATAATTGCTGTTAAAAAATAAGGCAATATTCGAATTATTGAGGTATGTTTCATAACTACTTTTCCATAACCATACCCTGTCCAAGCCGTTGCAGAGGCATGCAGTAAACATCCTCCAAAACTTCTAATGGAAATCAATATCAAGAAATAAAAAAGACCCTCTGAAATATATGCTTCATAACCATATAACAAGTTCTCTGTTGCGGCAAATCCAAGACCTGCAACTGCACCATAAATAAGTCCATCTTCCAACTCGACTAATTCCTTTTTTACAATTTTTGTTCTAAGTGCCAAAGGCTTTATCAGCTCCTCTGCAAAAGGTGCAATAATAACTACTGTTATAAAACCAAAATTTGTAAAATCTGTAATTGATACTGCAAGGGCAAAACCTAAAATAAACTCAAGAATAATAGCAGCAATAATTGCAATTGTAGCCCCCCATATAAAACAAAAAATTATTGGCCGCCATCTCTCTGGGTTTATCTTTTCTGTGTTTCTAATCCATATTACATATAGTAATGCTGGTAGAAACGCCATTATAAATAAAAAAAGTAATTCCAACCATTTCATAATATCTCAATGTTTGCTTGATTTATATTTTTATTTCTTTTTTTCCAATCTATCAATTACCAATCTGTCCACTTGATCTGAAAAATCATCAGTCATTTTATCAAATTTTCCTGTTTTTATCAGATTTACACCAATTATTGCAATTATCAACCCGGCTATAGTGTCGGCTGATAAGTTCATCATTAAAACATTGTTTTTAGCAGCTTCTGTTACAGCACCAATAAAATAATATCCTGAGAGATTAAACCATTTGATAAACTCTAAAAACACTCCAACAGCCATAGTAAATATAACTGTGAGAAACGCCATTGCATATTTATCCATTTTTAGGCCATCCCAGTGCTCGTCAAGTATGTAAATAATTGCAAGGGCGATAAATGCGACAAGAATTGAAATAAAAAATCTAGTAACTAATTGATAATAAGGAATTGTGTAGTAATAATCTAAAAGGCGCCCGCCGACATGAAGGATTAATACAACTGCTATTAAAAAATCAAGAAGCCACGGTAGAGTGATTTTTATGTCTTGTTTTAAAATACTTGGCAAGAAACTAATAAAAATACCAATGAATGTCCCTATGACCCATACCCAGTCTTTTTTCCAGATGGCAAGTATAAGAGAAATTATCATCACAACTCTAAGAAGAATGCTAAATGAAAAGCATTTTTTCCTACAGAATATGTTTATTTTATTCATCTTGTTTTTTCATCCTTTTCTTAATTATTTTCTCATCAATTTGTCTTCCTAGATCATCTGTGATTTCATCAAATCTCCCTTTTTTTATTAGAGAGACACCAATAATTGCCATAATAATTCCTGCTATTGTATCAATAAATAAATCTTTGAGTGTATCAGTATACCCCCATTGTTCACTTGTTCCAAATAATATATCTGTAATCCATTCATTATATTCCCATATAACTCCCATTGCAATTGTTGTTACAACTACCATAAAGGCCATTGCATATTTATCCATCATAAGACCATCCCAGTATTCATCTAGGATGTAAATTATAACAAATGCAAGAAAGGCGACAAGAAATGATGATACAAAATGAGTAAGAGAATCATAATACGGAATGCTATATGCACCCAAGAGTCCTCCTCCTACATGAAGCATCAAAGCAATAATAATCAAAATTTCTAGTACTAATGGAAGTGTGATCTGATAATTTCTTTTTAAAATAGTTGGAATAAAACTTACAAAAATTGCAAGTAACGTGCCAAAAATCCAGACCACATGAAAAGTCCAAATAGAAATACCCAAAAGAATTATCATAATTATTTTCAGCAAATAAGAAACAATAACTCCCCACGTCTTCAAACTATTTTTTTGCATAATATTTGTTTGTGTAAATTTATTGTTTATAAAAAAACTTTTGCATAAAAAAAATCAATCTAATATGTCATTGAAATGTTTTTTAAAGTTTTTTGCAAAGTTTTGCAATATGCCCCTTTTTATGAGAAAATAACCAATAATTACAATAAATAAACCACCCATGGTATCTGCAAATAAATCACCCATTGTATCATCCAAACTAGGTTGAGTATTCAATCCAAATAATTCATCACTAGTCCATTCCATAAACTCCCATATTACACCAAAAGCCATAGTTATTACTTGTACATCAAACAAGATTTTAAATTTATCAATTGCAATTCCTCTATGGTACTCATTGAATACAAACAATGAGATTAGAAAAATAAATGCCACTACTACTGCTGAAAAAAAATGCGTGAATTTATTATACTCAGGTATGAAATCTAAAAAATTATAAAGACTGCTATCCATGTGAAAAATCAAGGAAAGTTCAAAGAAAACATCAAATAAATAAGGCAGATCAATTTTTAGATAAACCCTTAAAAAAATTGGAATTAAAGTTATAATAAACATTATAATTGCAAAAAAAACCCACAACCACTCCCTCTCAAATATTGCATATAAAAGCATGATAAAGAGTATAAATCGTAAAGCATGTCCTATGCTTCTTAAAACAATATAACTTTTTTTCTTTTTTTTATCCATCTTTCGCCTCAATTCTTGATTTTGTTTTAATAAAAAACAAATAAAGTATGAAACCAACAAGTAGCATAATACCTCCTATCAACAAAACATCATAAGACAGATATAATATCATAAACAATGATGTTATCAACCCAAGAAATGGTAAAATTGGTATTTTTTTAATGGAAAGCGGTACTTTGAATCCATGTGTTATAGGTTTTTTTATGCGTAGGAAAATAACTGATGCATTGATTACTATAAATGTTACAAATATTGTAAAATTTGTAAGGTTTGCAATTGTTTTAAGATCACCTAAAAATAAACAAAGCATTGAAAAAGCTATTACAAAAACCACAGCAATGTATGGTGCAAGTGTCTTTTTTGAAACATGTAAAAATATTTTTGGTAGGGCTTTTTTTTCTGCTATACCATATATTATTCTTGATCCGCTCAAAAGCATTACAAGTGCTGTGTTAAATGTTGAAAAAAGAGCTATTATAGATAATGCTAAAAAACTATTGGAACCAAATACGTTTTCTGCGACAAGGGCCAATGGTGCCTTTGCAGTTGATAAATCCTGCCATGGTATCACACTTACTGCAGAAATGCCGACTAGTATGTAAATAATTGTTGTAGCAATAATTGAAATAATTATTGCCTTTGGAATGTTTTTCTCTGGTTTTTTTGTCTCCGCTGCCATCCTAGTTATACTTTCAAAGCCGATATATCCAAAAAAGATTAAGACTCCTGCTTCTAAAACTCCTTTTATACCTTGTGTAAGCTCTGCATAATTTACAGATCCAAAATATGGCAGACCTATAAATACTATAATAATAAGGCCTGCCGCTTCAATAAGTGTCATTATTATTGCAAAAAAAGCTGTTTCTTTTACTCCTGCTATAAGTATTACTCCGCAAATAAAAAGTAAAACAAGAGCAGTCAATATGATTGGTGTGTTAAATAATGCATTGAAATAGTTTGCAAAACCCATTGCAACAGTTGCACCACCAATGATACTGCCAGTAATTATAAGCCATCCAACTATCCATGCAATATGTTTTCCAAATGATTGCTCAATATATGTATATTCAGCGCTTGCATGAGGAAACCTTGATGATAGTTCTGCATAGCTAAGACCTGTAAAAGATGCAACTACTGCAGCAATAATAAATGACAACCACAGGCCATTTCCACTTAAACCTGCGGCTTCTCCAATAAGAACGTATACTCCTGCACCAAGAATTATCCCAATGCTCATCAATGTAACTTCTACTAGTCCTAATGATCTTTCTAGTTTAGCCATATTGCTTTATATCCATTTCCTCCTTTTAAAAAATATCAGCATTGTAACAACAAGAGAGGCCATAATAAAAAGTGAAAATACGTATCCATATTCCCAATTAAGTTCAGGCATATGTGTAAAATTCATACCATAAACCCCTGCAATAAATGTAAGAGGAATGAAAATTGCTGCAAAAATTGTGAGAACTTTCATAGTCTCGTTCATTTTATTGCTTACACTGCTCATATAGATGTCAAGCATTCCAGATATCATATCTCTAAAAGTTTCAATAGTATCAATAACTTGGATTGTTTGATCATATAGATCACGAAGATAAACATGTGTATTTTTTTTGATTAATTTTGATTCCTCACGTAACAAATTATTAATCAATTCTCTAAGCGGCCATACTGATTTTCGAAGATATATCATCTCACGCTTTAGATTATAAATCTTTTGAAGTGTTTCTGGTATAGGATTTGAAATAAGACGTGATTCAATCTCTTCAACTCTATCGCCTATGTTTTCTAGCAGGGAAAAATAATTATCAACTATTGCATCGATAAGGCTATATGCTAGATAATCGGGACCCATCTTTCTAATTCTACCTTTTCCTTTTCTAATACGCTCACGAATAGGGTCAAAGACATCGCCAATTTTTTCTTGAAAAGAGATTACATAGTTTTGACCAAGTATGATACTTACTTGTTCACTTTGAATCTCATTTGTCTTATCATCTATGTAAAGCATCTTTAAAATGAAAAAAATATATTTATCATAATCTTCCATTTTTGGACGTTGTTCAGTGTTTAAAATGTCTTCTAAAACCAGAGGATGAATTTCAAAACATTTACCAATCTTTTCAATGATATCCACTTGATGGAGACCATCAATATTTATCCATGTAGTTGAAGGTCTTCTCTTAAGATTGATACATTCTTCTATATTTTTAATTTCTTTTTCATCGAATTTTCCAATACTATAATCAATTATTGAAATCTTTGTCTTATCTGTTTTTTTATCACCAATATGTACAAGGGAACCTGGTGGCAAACCCCTTGATTTATTTGTTCTTCTAATTAGCTTTCTCATAATTATTTCCACCATTATTTGATAGTATAAATTTTTCTAATAGGCCAGGATATCTCGATTTTTTCTTTGTCAAACCTCTCTTTTAATGCTTTTATAAATTCATTTCTAATTATAAAACGTTTCATTGGATCAGAAACTCGTAAAATTGTAATAAAATTAATATTAGAATCACCAAACTCTCTATATCTAAAAGCTGGTTCAAAATCCTTTACTGCACCCTCCACTGTTTTTTGTATTTCTTTAGCAACTTCAATTGATATTTTTTCGACTTTTCTCAAATCAGATTCATATGCAACACCACATGGAACCCATAGTGACATATCTTGTTTTGGTTTAGAAAAATTAGTTATGTTACTTTCCGCAAGTTTCCCATTAGGAATAATTAAAAGATTATCTGCTAAAGTACATATTCTTGTCGATCTCCATCCAATATCTACTACAGTTCCTTTAGTATTTTCATCTATTTCAATATAATTACCAACTTCAATTGGTTTATCTGAGATTAGATGAACTCCTGCAAAAAAATTATTTAATGTACTTTGAAGTGCTAGACCAATAACTACTGCGCCAAGACCAACACCAGCAACCATAGGTGCAATATCTACTTTAAAATATCCAAGGATTACAAAAACAGCTATAATAAAAATTGCAAAGGTTATAACCTTGTTTATAAGACCTGGTGTTCTCTTAAATCCTCTTTTTACTTTCATCCATCCAAGCATTACAACTGTTAAAACTCGTGATATAAAATAAGCAACTGATAATGTCAAAATTATAAAAAAGACACTATCTAACAATAAAAATTGATTGCTACCTACATTAAAAACATATTGTCTGCTAATCGATAACTGATACAAAGCAATATATAAACCAAAAAAAAAGATAACACTTATCAGGGGTTTTGCAAGCTTTTGTATAATATAGTCTGCATATCTTTTTTTATTACCAGCAATTTTTTTTATTGAAAATTTTAAGATAAAATAAGAAATACTTAGTATAATAATAGTTCCTAATAATACAACTAAAAAACCTATATATTGATTGTCGAATAGGTTTTCTTCTAACATAATAAAATTTCCTCTCCATTTTTGAAATATAAGAATTAGTATAAATATTTACAGTAAAAAAAAGGTAAATATTGTAATTAACTTACGAAAATCCTTTCAAAGATTGGAAATAATTGTATTATTTTTTCGAAAATTACTAAATTATTTTCCAATATCAACGGTTTTTCTTTGCCTTTCACAGTGGGTAAACCTTCGTTTTTCCATTCTTTTATTCCACCGACCATATTGTATATCTTGCCGTTAAAATTATTCTCAATAAGAATCTCTGTTGCAATAAAGCTTCTATTAGCACTTCTACAGTACAGAATTATCTCTTTTCCATCATATAAGCTGATAAAACTTTGTAATAATGATTCATCTTCCAGCCATTGAAGTGGATATAACCTTGGTTTTTCTAAAACAGATGGAGTGTATATCCTTTCTTTTTGATACTCTTCCTTTGTTCTAACATCAATTAAAATTTGAATGCCGTTTGAAGAGGTCTTTATCAGCTCCCAAGTCTCTTGAACTGTTAAGTTTGTATAACTATCATCTATAGTAGTTCCTTTTCTATTTGGAGAAGGTAACATCTTAAATGAAAAATCATAGGTTTCATCAGAGTTGATTGTTTCAATATAACCAATCCTTGGAACTGATGATTTATACTTATCTTTTTCAACAAAAATTCTATAGTTGCCCGCTGGTATTTTAAGCTCATATGTGCCATCCAGGCTTGTTTTTGTCTCATATCTTTCGGGGTTCAACAAATTAAGTGATTTAGCAATCACTGTAGCATCTGGTAAAGGTGAGGGTATACATGTTACAGCTTCTTCTACAACTCCTTTTATTGTTGCCTCGTTGGTTTTTTGTTCTATGGTTTTTGCTGTTGCAATTACAGGCATTAAAATAAAACTAATTATCACTAATAAGCTTAGTATTTTTCTCATTTTACTCCTCCAAAACACAATAATGTTAACAATTGTTAATTTAAATAATTTTTGGCAGAAGATCAAAAATAATACTTTCAATGCTCTCCACTAAATTATTTTAAAATAAAACACACATGTTAGACTTCCATATAATAATTTTATAGGGGGTAAAAAAAGGATGAAAAAAAACCATTTATCTATACAAACAATTAAAAAAACTGATTTTCAAGTAGCAAAAGAGATACTAAAACCAGATATAATAGTAAAAACAGGAATACAAGAACTAGACGATTTAACAAAAGGATTCAAATCGGGGCAGATAACATATATAGATGGTAACAGCAACCTTATCTCAAAGATTCCAGATCAAATATGCATAAACACATACAAAACATTTCAAAGCCCCACTTTCTACATTGATGGAGGCATATGTGCAAACCCATACAAGATAGCACAATACGCAAAAAAAATGGAGTTAAATCAAAAAGAGGTACTTGAAAACATACAAATAAGCAGAGCATTTACAGTATACCAACTGTCAACAATAATACATGAGATGCTTGAGCCGGCGATTAAAAGATACAAACCAAAGACATTGATAATTGGCAAAATGCCACTTTTATATCTAGACTCTGATGTAGATGAAAAGGAATCTAAATCCTTGCTTCGAGCATGCCTACATAAGATACATGAGCTCACCGTAAAATATGATCTTATCACTATTTTTACA
>Ga0272442_10012014_pt1 | contig 10508 bp, 10 predicted proteins | sample SSMForm2O_FD_200262 | JGI IMG/M metagenome (GOLD analysis project Ga0272442, IMG submission 200262) | Marine sediment archaeal communities from Little Sippewissett salt marsh, Falmouth, MA, United States - SSM-Form-2O | ecosystem: Environmental > Aquatic > Marine > Wetlands > Sediment ... | reverse complement strand
AATACGTTCTCGAAGGTCTTGCGATAACGTAGCCATGTTCTCCTTATACCAGAAATGAGAAGAAAAGGCTACAGTTTTATTTAATCCGCTCTAGTACCGGCTTCTCATACCGCGTGAAGTGGGGCCCGCGGACGAAGCAGAGATTGACGCCGTCGAGCCCGAGTTCGGTTGTGCATTCCCGCATAATGTCGAAATTGAGTTGACGGACTTCGGGAAAGGCGTAGCTCGCTTTCTCGACGGGCGTGCCGTCCTTGAGGACCTGCCGAAATTCGGGATGCCGGCTCACGAGGCGTTTCGATTGCGGCTCTTGCGGTATAGGACCGAGGATGCCCAGGCGCAACATGGCGCAACACGAAATGCCCATGGCATGCGCATACTCGGCAACGCTTCGCTCCGGCACAATCCCCTCGGCCTGAAGAGCGAGCAGGGAATCGCCCATCTGCTTCTCCCCTTCGATGTACGTGCCGCCATCGCCGGGCGCCGCGAGGCCGCCGCGATTCCAGTCTTCGATGTTGACCGCCAGCGGAATCTTGCTCGGATAATTGACGCGCTCGCCGTAGCTGACGGCCCAAAGGACCCGCCCGACATCCGAGTGGCGGTACGGTTCCACCAGCGACAGGATGTCTTGCTCCGTGCGGAAAGGCCCCCAATGGAAGTAACTCAGGCCGTCGTTCACGGCGGTCAAAATTCTGGTGCTCTTATCGGCACGATCTTGCTCAATCTGCGCGACTTCGGCCGAGGTCATCGGTTCGAGCCGCACGTAGGCATAGTAGGCCTTCTGTCCCAAGGGGCCGTTGGCCTTGCCGAGCACAAGATCCTGGCCGGTGAGGTCGGCACATGCAAAGAACACCTCGCGGAGGTACGTGGCATGATGCACATTGGCCCGGGCCGCGTCGCGGATGTTGTGGAAAGCCGCTTGGTCGCTCAAGCGAACGCGCAGCAAAGGGTCGCCATCCCAGTCGAACTCGGGATTCCAGTGGCCGATGTAGATGCGGTGCCAGCCGGAGACCTCGAGCGGAACGGTCAGTTCGGACGCGTGGATGAACGAAAGCGCGCCGACCATCGTGCCGGCTAACTCCGCCGCCTCGTACGCAATCTGCTGCCACTTGCCCTGCTCCATGCGCGTCGAAAGGGCCTCGGCAGGACGGCACACGCTGAAGTCCGTGATGAGGACATCGGACGCGCTGGAGGCCGACTCGGCCCTCGCATCAAGGACAACGCATGCCAGGAACACGCTCAGGAACACGACGAGACCGAGTGCAGCGGACCGCGAGTGCATAGTCTATTCTCCTATTATGAGGGTGGCCCGTTCCACGGAAGCCACCCGCATCGATGTGTCTTCCCTATCAGATTCGCCGCGCCCGCCATCGGCTAGGAGACGAACCAGCGGACGGCGTGCTGTACTTCCTGGTCGTTGAAGGCGACGGTGTATGGGTCGCAGCGGCGGTAAACGCCCTTGCCGTCGCTGCGAAGCATCACCCAGCCGAAATCCCAGCCCTGGCTCTCGGACGGCGAGGGACCGGGCTTGCCGCTTGGCGGGACGCCGTCCAGAAAGGGCCGGGCGATAGCCTGTTGCCCGTTCTGGTTGTAAAGGAAGAAGGGCATAGAGGGCCTGTGCCCGAAGCCTGCCGAATTCCACCTATGTGGTACCCATACGGCCGGCCCTTCAAACCGCTATGCGGCCGGCATCCGGCTGTTCGCACGGATGAAGGCGATGTTCTTGTCAGTCGCCTCGATCATGTCGCTGTCGGTGTCGTGCCTTGTTTCGAACACGTACCATCCTTCATAGCCGATGGCGTTCAGCGCCCGAAAGGCCGCCGCCCAGTCCACAAGCCCAGGTTCTTCGATCAATTGCCCGCCATTCTTCACGTGCACTTGGCAGATGGCGTCCCTGCCCAGCAGCTTGACTCCCGCAACCGCTTCTTCCGCATGTCCGTAGTGGGCCATGTTGTACGGATCGTAGTAGACCTTGACTCCCGGATGAGCCACGAGATCCACGAGCTTCTTGTTGTCAGCCGGACTCAGCGAGTTCTCCAGTCCCAGCGTGACGCCTGCGTCCGCAGCAGCGGGCCCAACACGCTGTAGCACATCCACCGCCGACCCATACGAGGATTCCTCGGCCATGTCCGGAGCGTTGTCCTTGAAGAACGCCACCAGAACCACACTCGAACCCAGAAACTCCGCGACCCGAACGGCCTGCACCAGATTGGCCCCCGCAGCCGATGAATCCAGGAGCGAGACCCCCTTGTCCCACACACCCGCCACCGACGGGATCAGCATGCCCCAGCGGTTGGCTTCGCGCTTGTAGCGGCGGAGCGCATCCTTGTCCCGCAGGTTGGGCTTGCCCCCGGTGACCTGCAGTTCCACGCCCATCAGGCCCGGTATCTGCCTGGCGACCTTGAAGACGTTGAAATCGCCCACCATCCCCATGCTGGCCGCTCGGTGCCCGATCTTCAGGGGAATCCTCGTGTCGCGTCCCAACGTCTTCGTCTCCGATGAACGTGCAGACTGCATCATCACACCCATCCCCGCGGCCAACGCCGCTGTGGATGTCCCCTTGACGAACTGCCGTCGCGACATGCGTGGGCTCGAAGATGCCGGCGGCCTGTCGCGCGTGAAACGCATCGACGAAGCGCCCCTCAAGTGACTTCCGAAGCCTGGATATGGCGGCCTTGAGCCTGGGACATCTGAGACGCCCGCGCAATCAGCACCGCCGGCATATGATTCCGCGCCGACGGGAACGGCGGCTGCTTCCCTTGAACCGCCTCGAGGAAATGCCGGTACTGAAGTATCGAGGGGTCGGCCCCCATCTCCGGCAGGTCGATTAGATCCTTCGAGACCCGGCCACCGCCTTCACCATGGGGACGCCAGTAGGCCCTCTTGTAGAGCGTCGCCTGCCTCGCACTGCGCGACCCGATCTCAAGGGTGGATTCGTCTCCGAACAGGACGTCCGGGCCCGGCCCCCCGCAGCAATACAGGTTGCCGCCGTACGTCAGCAGCGCGCCATTCGCGTAGCGCACGGCCACGCTCGCATGATCCCACGAATCGCGCCGTTGCAGCCTTGTGTTGTGCACCCCGCCGAGGCTGGTGATCTCGATGGGCTCGCTGTCGATAAGCCAATTGAACACGTCGATGGTGTGGATACCCATTTCGTAGACGACCGACCCCCCCTCACTCTGTTTCATCCGCCAGTTCTTCCTCGAGTCCTCCGCCGGATCCGGATACAGCTTGCGCCAGTCCGTCCGGAAGGTCTGGGCCCACCCGGAGAGCACCTGGCCAATCAGGCCCCCGTGAACCTTCTCCGCCAGAACTTGGTAGCCCGGCGCGTGGCGGCTTTGCGTCCCCACCTGTACGATTCGACCCGTCCGCTCCGAGGCCTCGACGATCGCCTGGCTGTCCTCCAACTTGAGAGTCAAAGGCTTCTCGCACAGCACGTGTTTGCCCGCCTCGAGTGACGCAATCGTACCCTCTCGGTGCAGCGTATTCGGCAAGACCACGGCCACGGCGTGAATGTCGTCGCCTTCATTGAGCATCTTCTCATAGTCGGTGTACAACCGCGGCTTGCCCGACGTCACAAGCCCCTTCTTCTCCTCCAACATGTCGGTCACAATGTCGCAAAGCGCCACCACCTCCATATCGGCCCCATAGTGGTTCACCGCCGCGATATGAGCACGGCTTCGGTTTCCGCATCCCAGAATCGCAAGCCGCAGCCTCTCGCCATCCCCCAGATGCACCGCCCCACGAGCCCCCTCAGGATTTCTCGCGCTCGCAAAGGAGGCGCCCCCGAATCCAACGCTTGCCGAAGCCGCGACCCCTCTCGCCATGAACGAGCGCCGTGTGAGTCTCGAGCTATTCATGTGCCTTCCTCCGATGGCTTGATGGCTTCCCCCATTCTAGGGCCGACTGCGATTCTCATTCAAAGAGCCACAAGAGCCCGGCGCCATCCCCGCCCTGCAAATGCTTTGAAAGCGCCTCGCAAGACTCATATAATCAAACAGAGCCGTCCAGTTGGTGCGCCAGAACCTGTGGCGAAACGGCCTGAACAACGGTGCTCGAGTTGTCGAGCCTTCATGTGCAGGGGGCCGTCCCCGATAGCGACTTCGTGGCGCAGCCCATCCGGCGCCGCGGCGAGCCGCCCACGGCCGGCCCCAACGGAGCGCGTCATCCATGACGACGAAGCGCGCACTACATGAAGCACCTGCTGGGCAGTACTGAAAAGGGAACGTTGACATGGCGTTGCGGGCGGGCGTGATTGGATGCGGAGACATGGGCGCCCAACACGCGCGGGCATGGCATGCGAGACCGGACGCTGAAGTTGCCGTGGTCTTCGACCCCCTGGAAGAACGCCGGGCCAAACTGGCGCACGAACTGGGCGCGGAGGCCTCCTCGAGTTGGCAAGACGCCATCGAGCGCGACGGCCTTGATCTCGTCTCCGTTTGTACGCCCACGTGTTTCCACGCCGAAATCGCACGCTTCGCCGCGTCGCGCGGCCGGCACGTGTTGTGCGAAAAACCCTTGGCCACATCACTCGAAGATGCCGACGCCCTTATCCAAACCGCGCAAGACAACGGAGTCCTCTTGGCCACTTCACTCCAGTACCGCGACTTCGCGCACAATCGCCGATTGAAAAAGCTTGTGGACGACGGCGCCTTCGGATCCCCCCTCTTTGTCCGGTACATCGATGTGCGCCAAGTCCGGCCAAAGAGCGCCATGCATCGCCGTTCCATGAACAACGGCCCCGTCCTCGACATGGCCTGCCATTACTTCGACTTCATGCGGTACCTCACGGGAGCCGAGCCCCTCAGCGTCTTCGCCACCGGCCACGTCTTTGGACAAGGAAAAGCACTGCTCGCCGACGTAGATGACTTGGCCATTGACGCAGCCGATATCCAGGTGCGCTACGACAACGGACACGTCTTGTCCGTCTACGTCAACTGGGGCATGCCCGAAGGCTACGAGGATGTTCCAGGCGAGCTGATCATCAGCCCGACAAGCGTAGCGAGAAGAGACGGAGACCTATTCAGGATCACCCTAGACGGGCAAGAAGAAGTCAGGGACATCAAAGGGGCCGGCCCGGAGTTCCGCATTGCGAATCTTGCCGACGCCATGCACGGAAAAGCCACACTCGAGGTCACCGGCGAAAACGGTCGCATCGCACTCGCCGTCAGCCTGGCGGCCTTCCAGTCCATAGAGACCGGCCGTGCCGTTGATATCGCACAACGATAGGAACTGCCCTTGACAGAAACTCGGACTGCGACATACAGCCTGCCTGACCTCGCGGGAATTCGCGTCGGCTTCCTCGTAATCGGCCGAAAACGACCCGGCTTCGACGCCGAATGGCATCAAATCATCGAAACGGCCGCGTGGAAGGCCCTGCAGAGCATCTCCAGCATGCCGGCGCGTCCCGAAACGCGCGTGGTCGACCACGCCACCCTCCAGGAAGCCCTCCAGCAAATCCAAAACGCACGATGCGACGCACTCGTCGTGTTGCAGCCCACGATGGGCGACGGACGTCTCGCCCCAATCATCGCACAGGCGTGGAACGCGCCCCTCGTTCTATGGGCCACCCCCGAACGCCCAGACGGCAACAAAGTCAGCGCCTGCTCGCTCGTCGCCACACATGCCTTCGCGTCGCTCTTTCGCCAGTTGGACCGCCCCTTTGAACTGGCGTATGGCCACCCGGACCACCACACGACGCGACAACAACTGGGCCGCGCAATTCGCCTCACGTACGCCGCGCGCGCATTGCGCCGCGCCAAGATTGGCCTCGTTGGCGCGCACGCCCCCGGCTTCATCAACATGCAGGTCGATGCCGCCGCCTTGAACCGCGATCTCGGCGCCCAACTGCACCATTTCGGCCTGCACGAATTCATCGATCTTGTTCGCAGCCAACACCAACAACTCGTTCTCAAAGACCTTCAAGCCGTCAACGCACTCGAGCTGCCCATGGAGGACGGGATAAGCGCTGACGACCTGGCCGTCAACAGCCGTTACTACCTCGCGATGCGTTCGTTGATGGACCAGGAACACGTCGATGCCTTGGCTGTCCGCTGTTGGCCGGAGTTGCCCAATCTGATCGGCCATTGGCCCTACCTCGCCATGGCCCGTCTCGCCGAAGATGGACGCGTCGTCGCCATGGAAGGCGACGCGGACGGCGCCCTCACCTGTCTTATTGGCAAATGGCTCGGCCTGGGCGTTGGCTACATCAGCGACTGGCTCGAACATGATGCTGAAGCCATTACCCTCTGGCACGCCGGCAATACGATGGACCATCTCTGCGAGCGAAGAAGCGTCCGCCTCGGCCGCCATTTCAACAACGACAGACCCCTGGTTGTCAATGCACGCCTGAAACCCGACCTGCCCGTCACCCTCGTCCGCGTTTGGCGCTGCGACGGCCGATACCGCATCACCGCTCACCATGGCCAAACCGCCCCCGTCCGCCGCGAGTTGCTCGGCGCACACGGCTTGGTCGTGCTCGAGAACCGCAACCCAGCCGAGTACTTCGATACGCTCTGCCACCAAGGCATGCCCCATCACGTCATCGTCTTTCAAGGCCATCATGCCCAATTGCTCACGAGCTTCGCCCGCCAGCTTCGCCTTCCGTTTGTGCCCTGAAAGGAAATCGCGTTTAATGAGACCGTAAGGCGCAGCAACGGGCCAAGCCTCTGGAAAACGCTTTCGAGAAGGCGAGGAGACAATGAAGACCTATCCGCTCTTTCTGAATGGACAATGGATTGTGTCGGAAAACACCATCCCGGTTGTGGATCCGGCCCGCGCAGAAACAACGGCCTACATCTCGAGCGTCGACAGGGCAACGGTCGCACGGGCGTTGCGCGATGCCAGCGAAGCATTTGGCCGGTGGCGCAGCCTGACGGCAACAGAGCGCGCCGAGTACTTGAACAAGATCGCCGCCGTCCTCGAAGAACGCAAGCAAGAGATCGCTGAGACCATCACGAGAGAGAACGGAAAGCCCGTGGCACAGAGCCTCGGCGAAGTCGGCATGTCCGTCGACCACTTGCGTTGGTTTGCGGGCGAGGCCCGCCGCGCCTATGGACGCCTTGTGCCCCAGCAGGTAAACAGCAAACGCAATCTCGTGGTGAAGACACCCGTCGGCGTCGTAGGCGCCATCAGTCCGTGGAACTTCCCGCTTGTCCTCGCCCTGAGAAAGGTGGCGCCCGCCTTGGCCGCCGGATGCACCGTGGTGCTCAAACCCTCCTCCAGAACACCCCTGTGCGCAGTCGCATTCGCGCAATGCGCCGAGGAAGCCGGGCTGCCAAAAGGCGTGTTTCAACTCGTCGTGGGGCCCGCACAGGACGTGGCCACGGAATTCATCGAAAATCCTCTCTGCCGCAAAGTGACGTTCACCGGCTCCTCACAGGTCGGCAAACACCTCATCAGCACGGCGGCACAACGCGTCAAGCCCCTGTCCCTGGAACTCGGCGGCCACGCCCCCGTGCTCGTGTTCGACGACGTGGATCTCGACCAAGCCATTGAAGGCACCATGATCGCCAAGTTCCGCAACATGGGCCAGTCCTGCATTGCCGCGAACCGAGTCTACGTCCAGCAGGGGATTTATGATGACTTCCTCGAGCGCTTCACACAGCGCACCAAGGCCATGAAGGTCGGGCCGGGAACGAAACCGGAAGTCGAGATCGGCCCCCTCATTGACCAAGACGCCGTTGACCTCGCCTCGCGTCACGTACAGGATGCCGTCAGCAAGGGCGCCCGTCTGCTCTGCGGCGGCGGGCCTGTGAGGGATACCATGGGCTACTTCTTCGCACCGTCCGTCCTGGCCGACGTACCACACGATGCGGCCTGCATGCACGAAGAGAGCTTTGCTCCGGTGGCCCCCGTCTGTGCCTTTCACTCCGAGCAGGAAGGCATTGCACAAGCGAACGCCTCCGATTACGGATTGAGCGCCTATGCCTTCACGCGCGACGTCAGCCGCATGTTCCGACTGATGGAAACGATCGAGGCTGGCACCATCGGCATCAATGACGGCGCTCCAACCACCAGCCAAGCCCCTTTCGGCGGCGTGAAGCAGAGCGGATTGGGACGCGAACTGGGCATGGAAGGCATGGACGCATTCATGGACACCAAGCACGTCTCCCTCGGCGGAATGCACTGATTGGATCGTCTCTTGGGCAAAGGCCGTTTTGCAGCGAAACACGAGGAGAAAGCATGAAACTGTTCCTGGACACCGCGAAAACCGATGAGATTCGACACGGGCTGGACATGTGGGATATTGACGGCGTTACGACGAATCCGCGTCACGTCATGAGATCCGGCATGCCGTTTGGACAGGCCATGCAGGAGATCGCCGCCCTCTTCGCCGGCACCGACAAACCGGTCAGTGTCGAGGTCAATCCCCATCTCGCCGATTGGGAACCCATCGTCGAGGAAGCACGCAAGTTGGCGGCGCTTTCCCCGAACTTCGTCATCAAAGTCAGCGCGAGCGAAGCCGGATTCCGAGCCATACGCGAACTGAGCCAACGGGGCGTACGGACGAACGCCACGCTCATCTTCTCCGTGACCCAGGCCTGGCATGCCGCCCGCGCCGGCGCCGCCTTCATCAGCCCCTTCATCGGATGGCGCGAGACACACGGAGATCCCGCCGCGGACCTGGTCCCCGAGATCAGAACGATGCTCGACCACTATCACTACCCCTCGGAGATCATCGCCGCCGCCATCCGCAACGGCCGCCAGATCGCGGACGCCGCGCTCGCCGGCGCACACTGCGTCACCGCGGGATTCGCCGTCTATGCCGATAGCTTCCGCAATCCCTACACCACGATGGGCGAAGCGGTCTTCCAGGACGCCTGGGACGAGACGCCCAAGGCAAAGGACTGAACGCTTGTGAAGAAACGCCGCGAGAAACGTTCGGTCCCCGTAGCGCCGGCCGTGTGTTTCTTCACAAGGACTGACCGATTCCCGAACCAACTGCGGTGAGGAGGACGACATGGGACGCTCCGTAAGCCCGACCGACGGCACCGCCTGGTATCACGGCATCACACGCTATCAATGGATGGTCCTGGTGATTGCCTCGCTCGGGTGGGTGTTCGATGTCTTCGAGGGCCAGATCTTCGTCGCCAGTATGCGCGAGGCCATGCCGTCCCTCGTCTCAGCGGCGGCCACCGAAGGCGCCATCGCGCTGTACAACAACATCGCCTTGGGCGGCTTCCTTGCCGGCGGCGCCGCGGGCGGCATCCTGTTCGGCATCGTGAGCGACCGGATCGGACGCAAGCGCACCCTGTCCCTCACGATCCTGTTCTACTCATTCTTCACCTGCCTCTCGTCGCTGTCGCAGGCATGGTGGCACCTGGCCGCCTTCCGCTTCCTCGTCGCCATGGGCGTGGGCGGCGAGTGGGCCGTCGCCACCGCCCTGGTGGCCGAAGTCTTCCCGCAGCGCGCCCGGGCGCACGTCGGCGGCATCTTCCACGCCAGTTCCGTATTCGGTACGTGGTTCGCCGTGGTCGCCGGCATCGCCGTGATCGGAAATCCCACGATCCAGGCCTACGCGGATCGCGTCGGCGTGCCCACGCTGCCGTGGCGGCTGGGCTTTGCGGCGGGCGTCCTGCCGGCCTTGCTCATCCTGTGGATCCGCGCTTCGGTACACGAACCCGAAAGCTGGCAGGCCGCACGCGACCGGGCACAGCAGCAAGGCGGTCAGAAGATGGGCGTCATCGGCGACCTGTTCCGGGGCGGGCTGGCCCGGCGCACCTTCGTCGGCGTGACGCTGGCCACGGTCGGGCTCGCGACGTTCTGGGGCACCCACATCTACGGCAAGAACGCCCTGCTCGACGCCGTCGAGGAACGCTACCTCGAACAAGAGGCCCAAGGGGAAGAGCTTAGCGAAGCGCAATGCGCCGAAATGCTCGAACAGCGCCGCTTCGGCCTCAAACGCTGGGAGATGCTCGGCATGTTCCTCGTCACCACCGGCGGGGGCATCGGACTACTCTGCTTCGGGCCCATCTCACAGCGCCTCGGCCGGCGCAAGACCTTCCTGTTCTACCATCTCGGCGGCCTGGCCAGCGCCCTGATCCTGTTCCAGGGCATCCACGGCGTGACCAACGTGGCCCTGTTCATGCCCATTTTCGGCTTCCTCACCCTCGGCATGCACGCCGGCTACGCCATCTACTTCCCCGAACTCTACCCCACCCGCCTGCGCGGCACCGGCACCGGATTCTGTTTCAACGGCGCCCGCCTACTCGCCGCCCCCGTCCTCTTCATCAGCGGCTGGATGCAGCGCGACTGGGGCTTCAGCCTCGACGGCGCCGCGTCCCTCCTCAGCTTCCTCTTCATCTTCGGCACCCTCGTCCTGCTCCTCGCCCCCGAAACCAAGGGCCAGGCCCTGCCGGAATAGCCGGCGAGTGAGTCCGAAGTGTCTGTGGTAAGAAGCGGACACTGCCCGAGCCGGCATGAGAGGCGAAATCTGGCGGCTACCGGCTAAGCAGCACACGGAAACCGGCCTGTTCAAAATGGTGGTCGCACGTCAGCGCGTCGTTGAT
>Ga0272442_10012013_pt1 | contig 10508 bp, 9 predicted proteins | sample SSMForm2O_FD_200262 | JGI IMG/M metagenome (GOLD analysis project Ga0272442, IMG submission 200262) | Marine sediment archaeal communities from Little Sippewissett salt marsh, Falmouth, MA, United States - SSM-Form-2O | ecosystem: Environmental > Aquatic > Marine > Wetlands > Sediment ... | reverse complement strand
GCTCTTGTTAAGGAAGAAAGAGACGAGAGTTCATCCGATTTTGTACCCTATGCAGAAAAACAGATAAACACTGAGAACGGTGCGGTACCTGTGTAAGTTCTTTAAATATAACTTGACAATAGCTCCTAATATAGCTAAAGATAACTCGAATTTTGAGAAACTGGGCGGATAGCTCAGCTGGGAGAGCGCCACGTTTACACCGTGGATGTCACAGGTTCAAGTCCTGTTCCGCCTACCATACGATATAAAGAAAATCTTTGCGTATGTCGTAGCAGAGATTTTCTGTTGTTTTAAGGGGTCGTAGTTAAGATGGTTATAACGCCGGCCTGTCACGCCGGAGGCCGAGGGTTCGAGTCCCTTCGACCCCGCCAGACTGTAAGGACTTAGATATAAAATCTAAGTCCTTTTTTTATGCAGAAAAATGGATAAAAACATAATGTATGCTTACAACGACCGTTCCGGTACCGATATCTTCCGTTTATCAGGATCGGTGTGTTGACGATAGAATATTGTTGTATGTCCGATCATGCCCACTGTATGGGAAGCCGTTTTTTCTTCTATGATCGAAGCAATGTCCTTTTTTTGATCCTTTTCCTTAAAATCGACGAACTTTATTTTAATGAGTTCATGCTTATTCAGGGCTTCGTTAATTTCTGTTATCACCGGGTTAGTAACCCCTTTTTGTCCGATTGTGATTGCCGGTTTGAGGTTGTGGGCAAGCCCACGCAAATACTTTCGTTGGTATCCTGTAAGTCCACTCATAGATTCAATATCCTATACTAACAATTAGGGTTTTTATTCTCAACAACTCCATTATTCACAAAAACGTTGGCGGGACATAAATCCGAAATTCAAATATCGAAACCCTAAACAAATACGAACATCAAATAACAAATTTTCAAAACAGTTTTGAGCATTCGAATTTAGTGTTTTGATATTGTTTCGAATTTCGTAATTCGGATTTCCAATTTTTGCGGCTTTGCCGCCTTTATTTCTTGTGCATCTGATATCGTACCTTGTGGTTTAAATCTTGAACCTTGAAGAACAATTACCTGTCAGGTGTCTTATAGCAAAACCTGCCGGATTATGCTAATAGCAAGTACAGGATTTTTGTATCACTTTACGAGGATGTACTCAATTTATAAAAAGGAGAAGGTGTGATGAATATACGGTTTGATAATAAGGTAGCGATTATAACAGGGGCAGGAATAGGACTTGGAAAGAGTTACGCATTGTATCTGGCGTCACGAGGAGCCAGGGTTGTTGTCAACGATCTCGGAGGAGCAAAAGACGGCGTTGGCACGTCAGTTGCTCCTGCACAGAGCGTAGTCGATGAAATCAAGTCCCGAGGAGGGGAAGCTATCGCAAATTATAATGACGTTTCAACGGTCGAGGGAGCAAACACTATTATTAAAAATGCTGTTGATGCTTATGGAACCGTCGATATTCTGATCAACAGCGCAGGAATTTTGAGAGATAAATCTTTTGTAAAGATGGATATGAAAGATTTTGAAACGGTTCTCGGGGTTCATCTTCTTGGTACTGTTTATATGACAAAAGCCGCTTTTGCCATCATGAGTGAAAAGGGCTACGGACGGATCGTCAATACAACGTCGGCTGCCGGTCTCTATGGAAATTTCGGACAGACGAACTATGGTTCGGCAAAGATGGGCATTGTAGGATTTATGAACTCTCTCAAACTGGAAGGACAAAAATATAATATATTAATAAATACGGTTGCGCCGATTGCAGCGACGCGCATGGGGGAGGGTATTTATCCCGAACCGTTATTAAAATTATTAAAAACAGAACTTGTAGCAGCCCTTGTTGCCTATTTATGCAGTGACCGGTGTACTGTCTCCGGAGAGATTATATCTGCGGGAGGTGGATACTTTGCAAAAGTTCAGTTGGTCGAAGGTAACGGAGTTTGTTTTGATCCTCGTGAAGAAGTGACGCCCGAGATGATTGCTGAGAGATATGATGACATCACGAATATGGAGGGGGCGAAACATTACAGCAATGCTATGGAAGAAGTGATGGCCATGTTCAAACATTTAATGGGATAGAGGTTATATCGATATATGTTGTTTGTATGTTGATCATACAATATCTTATTATGCTAACAATAAAAATATGATACACTGACTAGTTAAAGTAAAACATTATAGTAAATTCCTCTACCGTATATGGAGAGACGATCAAAATCTTATTCAATTTGGTAAGCAATGGATCCGGGGGTATCTCTTCTCATGGAAGCATCCGTCACTCTTCATATTGAAGACGTAGGGCCGGTATTATTTGAACGTAGCAGGCGGGCCAAGCGTATCAGCATATCAGTCAGACCGTTAAAAGGAATTCGTGTTGCCATTCCTTACGGTACTCCGTTCAGTAAGGCACAACAATTTGTTAAGACCAACAGCACATGGATTCGAAAACAAATCGACAAGATTCGACACATAGAAGAAAAGTGCAAAACGCTTCCGAATCATTCAGCTCCTGTCGATACGGTAAGAGCACAAAAAAAGCTTTTGAATCGGGTAAATGAATTAGCAAAAGCACATAATTTCGTCTATAATAAAGTATCTATTCGGAATCAGAAAACGAGATGGGGCAGTTGTTCAGCCAAAAACAACATAAGCCTGAATATTAAACTGATCAGGCTGCCGGGAGAATTAATTGATTATGTTATTCTCCATGAACTTCTCCATACCCGAATAAAAAATCACGGTCAGTCATTTTGGCGGGCTCTGGATAAGCTAGCAGGAAACTCAAAAGCCTGTCGTAAAAAATTAAATCAATATAGTATCAGTCATTTGTAAATATCGTAACGGCCGGACAGTTAATATGTGCAGGCCAATATTCAGTTGTCTATGGGGTGGCACAAGCACTGTGCCGAACATTGTCGATGACGTTATGCTCCTTTAATAAAGGTGAGGTTTAAAGGTATTTTGAAGAGGCGTTACCGAAGCCGGATGTCGGCCTGTACGTTTATTCACACTTTGAATTTATAGATAAGAGAAAGGGGATATACCTAATGAACCTTTATGCTGACCGTATTAGTGTCCTGGGCACTGAGAGTGCTTTTAAGATCGGGGATGATATCCGTCAATGTGAAGAAATGGGGGTTTCCGTTATCAAACTCAATCTTGGTGAACCCGATTTTACAAGTGCAGATAACATCAACGAAGAAGCCATTAACGAGATCAGAAAGGGGAATACGCACTATACCGATCCACAGGGAATCCCGTCATTCCGAAAAAGTATTGCACAACATGTACATGAAACACGCGGTGTACCTGTCAATCCGGCACAGGTGGTGGTTACTTCTGGGGCCAAGCCCCCGATTTCGTATACGATGATGTCATACGTAAATCCCGGCGATGAAGTTATCTATCCGAGTCCCGGATTTCCCATCTATGAATCATGGGTTACATTTCTGGGTGCAAAACCGGTTCCGCTTCATCTTGAAGAATCAAAAGGGTTCCGTTTTGATGCCAATGATCTGGAGAAGTTAATCTCTCCCGCTACGAAACTCTTGATTATCAACTCACCATCAAACCCCACGGGAGGAGTTTTGACCGAGCAGGACCTCAGGGACATCGCCCGGGTTATCAAAGACAAGGCAGATGAAAACGTGCGGATATTTTCGGATGAAATCTATGAAGATATTATCTTTGATGAAAGAAAACATGTGAGTATCATGTCGATTCCGGGGATGGCGGAACGGACGGTTATGGTCAGCGGTCATTCGAAGAGCTATGCCATGACCGGCTGGCGACTCGGATATGCCGTTGTACCAACGGTCGATGAAGCAATGATATTCCGGCAGTTCAACATCAATATCATATCATGTACCCCCCCGTTCATCCAGGAAGCGGGAACGGCTGCACTTGAAAAACCGGAAAATAAAGCAATTGTCGCTTCTATGGTGAAAGAATTTGAGGCACGGAGAAACCTTGTTGTGGAAGCTCTGAATCAAATAGAGGGAATCCGGTGCGTTATGCCTGAAGGAGCATTTTATGTATTTCCCAATATCGGCGGTGTCTGTGAAAAACTAGGCATTATTGAGGCATATAACAATCTTTCGACGAAACTTCAGGCAAATACCAGTCCATCCAGTCTCTTTCAGATGTTTCTCCTGTATCACCATGGTGTTGCAACAATGGATCGAAAATCGTTTGGAACGATTGGAAGTGAGGGGCAACACTATCTGAGGCTTTCAACAGCGACTAGCATGGAATTATTACAAGAGGGAATCAGGCGAATCGCATTGGCGTCAGAAGATAGGAAGGGTTTTCAGGAATACATAGACCGGGGTGAGCATTTTTACCTGGGGGCGTCATAATAGTTCGTCAATCAGAAGATTTGTGATCAGCAGTGAAAGAACGCCAGAACGGTATCCATGTCAAAAAATTATGGCGATACGTATCAAAAAACGGATTACCTAAATAAGGCTGAGGACGATCCGACAATAAGGCTTTTCAGTAAATATGCCGATGGGTATCTTATTACAAATAATGACATCATTATTTACAAAAAGGGAGGGGACACAATAGAAACGTTACAGCACAAAATACTGCAGAGAATGGCTTCAAAATACGACCTGTTGTTAGATCTTGTGCGGGAATACCATGACATTTTTCACGAGCATGGCATTCCTGTCTTTTTGAGAAAGAAGGCTCCCCAAAAGGCACGACGTATTGTGATGGTTTCCACTCACGGATACTGGGGTGACCCACCGCCTGCCGGTGTTCCCGATACGGGAGGTCAGACCTACTATGTCCTTGAAGTATCAAAGACGTGGGCACGGCAGGGGAGGAAGGTTATCATTCTGGCACGATGGTTTAAACCATACCCGGTCGTTGAAATGATTGCAGAAAATTTATGGCTCATGCGCATTCCGGCGGGCAGCGACGAGTTTATCCGAAAGGAAGATATTTATTCCCTCGTTCCGGAACTAGCGGAAAACGCAGTGGCTGTTTCAGCTCTCTTCGGTGCTCATGCCGTTATGGGTCACTATGCAGACGGGATGGTCGCGGCGGTTGAAGTAGGGGAGAGGCTTGGAATACCGACGGTTGTCATTCCTCATTCACTCGGTATCAACAAGGTGATCTCTCTCGGATACGATCCATATGATCCGGAAAGCTGGTTTGACAAAGAATACAATTTCGGCACCAGAGAAAGCTTTGAAATAGCGGCGCTTAAAGGAGCGGACTATGAAATAGCAAACACATGGCGAGAACCGGATATTCTGAAAGAATATTATGGACAGGCATTTCCTCATTGTGTCATGCCGGCCGGAGCTGGGAATGATTTTTTTGACGTCTTCAAAAATCCGCAAACGGATCTGTTACAAACATATGAGCTTGTTCCCCACCGGTATTTTTTGTATTTCGGCCGTTTTTCCGAGGCAAAGAATGTCCCGGGAGTCGTAGAGGTATTCGGTGAAGCTCGCCGGCTGGCCCCAGAGCTTCTGGATGGGTTCAAGCTTGTTCTTGTGGGAGGATCGCCTGAAAAGCCCCTGCCTGAGGAAGTGAATGTAGAAAATCATATCAGGGAAGCAATGAACGTTTACGGGCTATCGGAAAACGAGATTGTACGGCTTCCCAGTCAGCCCTGGAAGGTATTGGCCGTTCTTGCCCATCACAGTACATCATACATCGGGATGCAGAAGATGGAACCCTTCGGTATGGGAGTAGCGGAAGCAATGGCGGCCAGTGCTCCCGTTATGATCTCAAAAGCTGCGGGCATAACACGATGGATTAACAATGATGCGGAAGCCGTCGTTGTCGATCCCGATAATCCTGCGGGTGCTGCGCAACGACTGATAGAGGTCATCAATGATAAAGATCGATTACAAAAACTTGCATTGAATGGTTATCTGCTCTCAAAAAATACGTTCAGCTGGACATCAATCGCCATGAGGCAGGGTGAAATCATCGATTCACTCTGCCAGGGGAAATTGCCCGATAGTAATGTCGAATCGTCTATAACGAAACGAACCCATCGGTCATACCATCGGTCCACTTTTGCCTGGCGGGGAGATCCGCCCGTTATACGGTCCAGACACAAAAAGGCGGCTGAGGGTCTGTTGCCGTATCTCGTCAAAGAAATAGGAAGAACACAATCCTTGAAAGAACGGGTGATTGTCGCAATCGGAGGGGAGTCGGGCGCGGGCAAGACCGAGATTGCCGAGTACCTGCGGTTTCTCCTGAGACGTCACAAGATGTGGGGGGCAACGATAGCGGGAGATGCCTTTTTCAAACGCACCCCGGTGGAAAACCACAATGCTCGCCTCCGGGCGTATGCGGATGGATGCCTTGATACATACCTGGGACCGTCCGAGGTTGATTTGCAGCAGTTAGATTCTATACTCAAGAAAGGAAGAAAGAAGAGTGTCCGTGAGGTGCTTGCCCCGTCTGAATGCAGACGATTGGATTCGAAACGGTATGCCGATGTGCCGGTCGATCTCACTTTGACGGACGTTATTTTCATCGATCTGACCTACAGCCTGCTTCTTGAAAATGCCACAATGAAGGTCTTTCTGGAATCGGACTATCAAGGCAGGATCGATGAAGTAAGAGAACGTAATATTGCCCGTGATCCTGATCAGGACTTTCAATTTATCATGAAGGTTTTGGAGATCGAGCACCACGTTATTCAAGGTTTAAAACCAAACGCCGACATCATTGTAACGAAAAATTATGAAATAAAACCGATAGAGAAGGAGGGTACCGTATAATGAATCCTGCATTGTTCTTACTGTATGTCATTTCTATTTTGTGGATTATCACCGGAGCATCGATTGTGATCTTTACCGATCAGACCAGAACTCTCATGCAAAAATGTTTTCAAGCCAGGCATATGAAAATACCCGCCGTGATAGCAATCATCATCGGGCTGACTCTTATTGTCGGGGGCATATTCCAGAGAGAAATTCTTTTCCTGTCGCTTATTCTGGGTATATTAGCCGCGGGAAAAGGGTTCTTTATCCTGTTCGGATCGGAACGTCAGATCGAAAGCATTCTTGACTGGTGGTATATCAAAGTCAAGGGTGAAACCCTTCGTTTCTGGGGTCTGACCATATTCACTCTGGGAATTGTTCTCTTATCGTATCTTATGTAATATGTGATGTGTGAATCCTTGCCGTTGTTTTACGGATCAAATTAACCGGTGCATAACAATCTTATGCATGGAATAGTTTTTCAGGAGACTAACATCATGGCTGATCTTTATTTTGAAGATTTTAAGGTAGGGGATACGTTTAAATCACCGGGAATGACCATAACGGAAAGTCAGATTATCGATTTTGCCATGCGATATGATACGCAGCCGTTTCATACCAATGTTGAGGCGGCACGGGAATCGATCTTCGAGGGACTCGTTGCCAGTGGAATTCAGACAATTGCGGTGACCTTCAAGCTGTTACTTATGACGGGTGCCCTGACCAACAATCTCGGCTCACCGGGATTTGACGAACTGCGATGGCTCAAGCCGGTGCGACCGGGAGATACACTCTATGCAGTCGGTGAAGTTCTGGATGCGACACCGTCGAAGAAACATGACGACCGCGGTGTGGTACAATTCAGGTATTCAAGCTACAACCAGAACGGTGAACTGGTTTTTACCGTTATCGGAAGGCAGATAATCAAACGCCGGTCATTGGACGTGTAAAAAAGCAAGTTTTTAGTCAGCAACAATCGGCAGGAGAATTATTCAAATACGATGATTGAAGAAGATTCCGGTAGTGATATGGTTTTACTGTCGTGATAATCTGACAATGTTGACAGGTGGCAAATATCATTACTCTGTATTGCTGTGAGAATGAGCATGCCATGAACATCTCATCTTCATAATCATTGACAAACTCTTATGAACATGTTTTTTCATTATTAGCACATTCCACGACAGAATTTCCAGATGAAGGCATAAAAGCTCAAACAGCTCTGAGTAAACAATGCTTTCATAGATGTCGATCATGTAGGGTGACAGATTGAAAGCACCTGTGCTAAATGTTTTCAAGCCCTCACTAAGTTACAACTCTTAAGATTCGGCATGACACACACGGAGACATCAGCAATCATATGAGATTGTCAAATCTAAATTCATACAGGATATCAGCTCTTATTTTACTATTGATTTTTGTCAGCGCGGCTCTCGCCGTTGGCGCTGATAGCGCAAGCTTACTAATTGTTGAAAGTAAAAAGACAGATGTGGTGCTCCTGATTCTCTTTGTGTTCCTGGCATTGATCTTCTCATTCGTCTGTTCCGTGGCAGAAGCGGTTCTCTTGAGCATTACACCGTCGTACATTGAGAGTCTCAGAGAAAAGCAACCAAAGCGTGCGGCACTTCTGAAACGACTGAGGTATGAAAGAATAGACCAATCGCTTGCGGCGATTTTGACTCTGAACACGATCGCACACACCGTAGGAGCAATTGTAGCCGGAGCAAAAGCAACGGTGGTATTTGGAAGCGTTTGGATCGGTTTATTCTCAGCGTTCATGACATTGATGATCTTATTTTTTTCAGAGATCATTCCCAAAACAATGGGTGCCGTTTACTGGACGAAGTTCGCAGGTGCAACGGCGTTGTTTGTGAGGGGTCTCATCATATCTCTTTATCCGTTAGTGTGGGTTGCCGAAGGATTGACGAGACTGATCGCTCGAGGAAAAGTGGAGCACGTTTTTAGTCGCGATGAATTCATCGCCATGGCTGATATCGGAAAGCAGACCGGTCACATAAACGAACGCGAATCCCGGATCATACAGAATCTTTTTCGATTCGGATCGCTGCGAGTCACAGATATTATGACGCCACGAGTCGTAATATCAGCATTTCCCCAAGACATGACTGTTGAAGAAGCTTTATTGCACAGCCAAACTCGTACTTCCTTCTCACGTCTGCCGGTTTACGAGACGGATATTGATAAAATAACCGGCTTTGTTCTCAAGGATGATATTCTTATGTTTAAAACCCGGGGCAAAGGTGATGAGAAGCTTCATACACTGAAGCGAGACATACTTTTTGTTCCGGAGGAGATGACGTTGTCAATACTCTCGGATTTACTTCTCGATCGGCGTCAGCATATCGCCATTGTTATAGGTGAGTACGGAGGTACGTCAGGACTGGTGACGCTTGAAGACGCGTTGGAGACGTTATTGGGTATGGAAATTCAGGATGAGATGGACGATGTCGAAGATATGCGGGTTCTGGCACGTCAACAGTGGGAAAAACGTGCTAAGGCACAGGGTATCAAGGTCGGGATTATAGAATAAAGTCATGCAGCACAAGGCACTCCAGCGAATGTGGATAATCCGAAATGCCGAACTAGGAAGTTACTCACCCCTGATGCAACATTTGCTTCGTCTCTCGATTTTAGCAATACCCAAGGTATAATCTACCTGTCGTAGATAGTTTGTAATATGACGGAATGAAGATAGTATGATAGAATGTTGAAAAACGAAGTGATAAAATGTATTGATATTAAATAATTACCTTAAACAAATGATCATATCTCGGTAAGTCGAGTTGCATCTGAATACGGTATCAAAGCACCGGCAGTTTTTTCTTGCCAAATTATCTCTCTATGTGCCGCTGCATATACATCTTTGTTCTTCGGAAATGCTAGGGCGATTTTTCTTATTATTTTTGTTTCATCAGTACTTAAGGGATCAACATCGTCGGTATCTGCATGCATGATTTCATCGACCAGGTCTCTGTAATTATTGATCTGCGGACCATATGGGAGTGCAGCGTACGTTGCACCACTTATGCTTTCACCATATTCCCGATAGGCAACCATATCTGCGTACCAAGCATATTTGGCGGCATAAAGACCTTTATCGTTTTTCTTGAGCACTGGTCGACCGAGTGATATTTCAAAATGGCTCAGCAGAAGGTGTACTCTATCGGTAGTAAAGTTCCTATTGCCTGTATAAATGTTTCCACTAATTTTTCCTTCCAGAGCTGCTCGAAGCATTTTGTCCATTGACTTTGTCTGAATCTGTGACCCTTCCCATCGTTTTATACTTGCAATTCCGACTTTTGTTCTATCAGCTAATTCTTGCTGTGATAGCCTTAATTTTTTTCTTTTTACTTTAATTTTTTCTCCCGATAGAAGTCCTGTTTTTTCTCGGTATGCATCGGAAATACTTTTTTGAATGGCACTCGCTTGTTTCACTGTTGCTGCTTCAGTGTTACATAGCGGGCATATAAAGCATTCTGTTTCATATTTTACATTAACACCCCTGAATTTTACATTCTTCACTTTTTTTTGAAGGTGCATCTCGTGATTATCTTTAGGACATATCAATTTTTTCATTTTTTTTGTTCCTTGTCTCGATCTTGATGGAAAGATACAAGCCATACATTGTCGTCTTTCAGAACATATTTTACATATACATCGCAACCAAAACGCTTTGATTTGATTTTAAACGCAAATAGTTCATAGTTGAGTATATCCTCCTCATACGATTTCTGAGGTGGATAGGTACCAACATAATGTCGCG
>Ga0272442_10012012_pt1 | contig 10508 bp, 8 predicted proteins | sample SSMForm2O_FD_200262 | JGI IMG/M metagenome (GOLD analysis project Ga0272442, IMG submission 200262) | Marine sediment archaeal communities from Little Sippewissett salt marsh, Falmouth, MA, United States - SSM-Form-2O | ecosystem: Environmental > Aquatic > Marine > Wetlands > Sediment ... | reverse complement strand
TGACCATATTGAACAGCCTGCGCACAATAACGAAAACTGCACCGGACCTCCTAATCCCCACGATAAATCGGTAAAAAACCGAGAGCTTTTAGCTAAACTGAACAACATTTTACCAAAAAACAACATCTTTTTCAAGCGATTTATCCTGAGAAATCTTATAATCAACCGGATTTTCAGTATTAAAAAGCCGATTTATTGAAAACTTAATCTGAGAATCTTGCTATTATCGAGTTTCACAGCTATACTCCGATTAATATCTCGGCTATGCAGAGTTTGGGGTTTGCGGGAATTATGAAAGAAATTTTGAATTGTGAGCAAATTGAGCGAATTATCAGTGATCTGGCAGACCGGATTGTTTCTGAAATTTCCGGTCCGCGGGATATTGCTGTAATCGGGATTCGCAGCAGAGGTGAAGTTTTGGCCCGGCGGCTATCAGGCGAACTGTCGCAGCAGTTAGGCAAAGAAGTTCCGTGCGGTACGCTGGATATAACGCTCTATCGTGACGATCTGAATTCGCCGCAATCTGATGCGCAGCCGCAGGTTCGCACTACGGAGATCGGTTTCGACATAGACGGCAAAATTATTATCTTAGCCGACGATGTTTTGTATACCGGCCGTTCGGCGCGGGCGGCGATGGATGCCCTGATAGACCTGGGCAGACCCAAAGCGATAAGACTGGCGGTTCTGGTCGACAGGGCCGGCAGAGAATTTCCCATACAGGCTGATTACGCGGGCTTCAAAACAGATGTAAAGCCGAGTAAACTGGTTCAGGTTAATTTCGTCGAATCAGACGGCAAAGACCAGGTTGTTGTTGAATAAAGCGAAAAACTTAAAACTAAAAATGTAAAACCAAAACGTAAAATTCAAAGATAGTGGAGTAAGATTGAGAAAATTTGGAATAGTAATTCTTTCTTTTATAGTCTGGGGTGTCATATGTGGCGCTCTTTTCTTATATTTTGGAAACCTCATAACAAAATCCTCAAATACTACACGGGACTGGACAATAATAATAGTAATCTACTTGATTGTGTTTGGGAGTTGTCTATGGCATATTTTGTCTGAAAATGACCAGGTTTGCCAGTGGTGGCAAGGCTGTAGCTTTGAATTTTGAATTATAGTTTTTCGCTTTCAGCTTTAAGTTTTTAGTTTTTAATATTATGGCGCTGATAAAAAAAGGTAAGCAATTCCGGTGGCATCGCAAACATTTACTTGGTCTGCGCAGCCTAAGCGCCGAAGAGATCAGCTATATTCTTGATACAGCCGAGGGTTTTGAGCAGATAAGCAAACGGTCGGTGAAGAAGGCCCCTCCCCTGCGCGGCAAACTTGTAGTGAATTTGTTTTTTGAAGACAGTACGCGAACGCGAAACAGCTTTACATTAGCGGCAAACCGATTAAGCGCCGATGTCATAGAGTTTAGCAAAAAGGCAAGTTCTGTCAGTAAAGGCGAAACGTTATTAGATACTGCCCGGAATCTCGAAGCTCTGGGAGTTGATATCGCTGTGATTCGGCACAGTGCCGGCGGCGCACCGGAATTGTTGAGCAGGAATATGAATGCCTGTGTAGTTAATGCCGGTGACGGTTTTTGTGAGCATCCCACGCAGGGCCTTTTGGATACTTATACAATTCGCAAGATAAAGGGAAGTCTCGCCGGTTTGAAAATAGCAATTGTCGGCGATATAGCGCACTCACGTGTCGCCCGCAGTGATATGTGGGCGATGAGTAAACTCGGCGCCGAGATCATTTTTGTCGGCCCGCCGACGCTTATGCCCGCCGGAGCCGATCGGCTGCCGGTCAGTATCAGTTACAGCCTCGATGAGGTTATCGAAAAAGTTGATGTAATAAACATGCTTCGGATCCAGTTTGAGAGGCTTGGCGGAAATCCATTCCCTTCAGTTCGCGAATACTCGCATTATTTCGGGCTGACAGCTGAGCGGATGAAAAGAGCGAAGCCGGATATCCTGGTGATGCATCCTGGTCCGATTAATAGAGGGCTGGAAATAGAAAGCGAAGTAGCTGACGGCCCAAGGAGTGTTATATTGGAGCAGGTAACTAATGGTTTAGCTGTGAGAATGGCGGTGCTGTTCCTGGTAAATCAGGCAGCGGCACAGAAAAAATGATTATTGATAAATGATTATTGATTATTTTTATGAGTAACGAACTTCTTATAAAAAACGGACGAGTAATAGACCCAGCCAACGGCATCGATGAAGAATGCGATGTGCTTATCGCCGATGGTAAAATTGCGCAGGTTGGCAGTATCGACAAGTCTGCTGAAAAAGTTATCGATGCGGCTGGCAAGCTGGTTGTGCCGGGACTGATTGATATTCACGTGCATTTTCGTGAACCCGGCGATGAAGAGGAAGAGACAATAGCCAGCGGATCGGCGGCGGCGGTGGCGGCAGGTTTTACCTCGGTTGTTTGTATGCCGAATACCAAGCCCCCTATCGAAAATGAGACCGACGTCGAATATGTGCATCGAAAGGGCAGACAGGCCAGAAAGACCCATGTCTATACGATGGGCGCTATCACAAAGAGAAGGGAAGGTGTTGAGCTTGCCGAGATGGGGCTGATGACTGAAGCGGGGGCTGTCGGTTTTACCGATGACGGCAGCGGTGTTCAGAACCCAGCGGTTATGCTGCGGGCACTGAAATATGCAGCTATGTTTGATGTGGTAGTATCTCAGCATTGCCAGGACGACAGTTTTGCCGGCGACGGCGTTATGAATTCAGGGTATCATTCGACGATACTCGGCCTGCCGGGAATAGACAAACTGGCTGAAGAAGCGATGTTGTGGCGCGACATCCAGCTTGTTAAGAAGACCGGCGTTCGTTACCATGCCCAGCACATATCGACAGCAGGGGCTGTTGAGCTGATAAGGGCTGCGAAACAGCTGTCATTACCGATTACCTGTGAAGTAACGCCGCACCATTTGCTCTTAACCGAGGAAACCTGCGCCGAGTATGATACCAATTATAAAGTCAATCCCCCATTGCGGACTGGAAAAGATATTGAAGCTCTCAAAGAGGCTATTGCCGAAGGTTTGATTGACGCATTAGTGACCGACCATGCACCGCATTTACAGAGCGAAAAGGAGCTGGAGTTTTTAGCTGCACCATTTGGTATAGCGTCTCTGGAGTGTGCGTTGGGGCTTTATGTTAAGGCATTGATTGAGCCGGGTATCCTGGACTGGCCCGGCCTTATCCGGCTAATGACTGAGAAGCCTGCAAAAGTAATAGGTGTCGACAAGGGTACGCTCGGCAGGGGCAGACAGGGCGATGTTACCATTATCGACCCGGCCGCCGAGTATAAAATCGATGTAAGTAAATTCCGCTCCAAGAGCAGAAATTGTCCCTATCATAGCTGGTCGGTAAAAGGCAGGGTTGAAAAAACAATTGTTGGCGGCGAAATAAGGTTTGAAGCGTAAAATGTAAAGTGAAAAGCGCAAAACCAAAGCTCAAAATTTGAAAATGGAAAAATAGAATATACTGCCGGCAGAAAATATATCAGGTTCAGGTGCTTTGGCTCTGAGAAGAAGAAATAAGTTTTGAATTTTAAGTTATGGTTTTTACTTTTTAACTTTACGTTTTTAGTTTTATAAAGATGCCGATTATTATCGATGGTTATAACCTGCTTTGGTCAATTCAAAAATCCGACCAGGAATCCGACCCGATCAGCGATGTGCAAATGTGTCATTTTATCGGCAGATATCTGAAGCTGATTGGTGACGATGGCCAGATTGTTTTTGATGGTACAGGCCCGCCCGAAAAAAGTGGATTCGATAATATAAGCAATCTGGAAGTTTTCTTTACGGGCATTGCTGCTGATGCCGACACGGTAATAGAAGATAAGATACTGGCAAATACCTCGCCGAAAAGATTAACGGTTATCAGTAATGACCGAAGATTGAAAGATGCGGCCCGGTCAAGGAAATCGAAAGCCTTAAAATGTGAAGTCTTCTGGACCAGTGTCGTCAGGCAATTGAACCGAAAATCCTCAGCTAAAGAGCCTACCGGAAAGCGCAAGGGCCTAAGCACCGGCGAAACCGAGCAATGGCTTAAGTTTTTTGACCTTGAGTAGCTACATCAGAAGATTTTAACCTTGCCTTAGACAATAAAAAACTGTATAAAAAGCGTTGTGATGTATTGGTTCAAGTTTGCTGGTGCTCTGGTTTGGTCACAGGCCTTTGGAGTTTAAATTATAATGGTTGTTATTCATAGAAAGTGAAGAAATGATGAATCGCAAAATGGTTACAATAGATGGTAACACAGCGGCATCCTATGTGGCTCACGCTACAAATGAGGTTATTGCTATATATCCGATTACGCCAAGTTCGGTTATGGGTGAAATTGCCGATGCCAGATCGGCCAAAGGCCAGGCCAATATCTGGGGAACGATTCCATCGGTTACAGAGATGCAGTCTGAGGCAGGAGCAGCAGGCGCAGTTCATGGTGCATTGGCAGCGGGCGCTTTGACAACGACCTTCACGGCCTCGCAGGGTCTTTTGCTGATGATACCAAGTATGTACAAGATAGCCGGTGAACTGCTGCCGACGGTTTTTCACGTATCGGCTCGCTCATTAGCCTGCCAGGCACTGTCGATTTTCGGCGATCATTCCGATGTAATGGCATGCCGACAAACCGGTTTTGCTTTTCTTTGTTCGTGTAATATTCAGGAAGTTATGGATTTTGCATTGATTGCTCAACAATCGACGCTGGCTTCGCAGGTGCCGTTTTTGCATTTCTTTGACGGCTTCAGGACCAGCCATGAGGTTCAGAAGGTTGAGGAACTGACCTTTGACGATATGCGGGCGATGATTGATGATAAGCTCATAGCCGAAGCCAAAGCAATGGCGTTATCGCCCGATAGGCCGCAGCTTTCCGGCACAGCGCAGAATCCTGATGTTTATTTCCAGGGCAGAGAGACGGTCAACAAGTTTTACCTGGCTGCGCCTGATATTGTCCAGCAGACAATGGACAAGTTCAGCGAGCTTACCGGCAGAAGCTATCATTTATTTGACTATGTCGGCGACAAAAATGCCGAAAAGGTAATCATTGTTATGGGCTCGGCTGCGGATACCGTCCATGAAACGGTTGATTATTTGAACACTCAGGGCGGGAAGGTCGGCCTTTTGAAAGTACGGCTCTATCGGCCGTTCAGTACTAAGCATTTTATTGACGCTCTACCGAAAACGGTAAAGAAAATAGCGGTACTTGACAGAACAAAAGAGCCGGGCTCGCTCGGCGAGCCGCTTTACCTCGATATCCGAACAGCTATAGGCGAGGCAATGGCGGCAGGGGAAAGCTCTTTTGAAAAATATCCTGTTATCGTGGGTGGTCGATACGGCCTGGGCTCGAAAGAATTTACGCCGGCCATGGTAAGAGCGGTTTTCGATAACCTCGATGCTGCTGAGCCTAAAAACGGTTTTACCGTTGGAATTATTGATGACGTAACCAACACCAGCCTGGAGGTTGACGAATCTTTCCATGTTGACAGTGAAGGAATTTACTCTGCGATGTTTTACGGCTTAGGCTCAGACGGGACGGTTGGTGCCAATAAGAACTCCATAAAAATTATCGGCGAGCAGACGGATAATTATGCGCAGGGCTACTTTGTTTATGATTCAAAAAAGGCAGGTGCCGTAACGATTTCACACCTTAGATTCGGCAAAAAGCTTCTGCGAAGGCCCTACCTCGTGGCCAAGGCTGATTTTGTAGCCTGTCACAATCCCAGCTTCCTTGAAAAGTATGATATGCTTTCAAATGTCAAGGAAGGCGGAACGTTTTTGCTAACCACAATGCACACTAAAGATGAAGCCTGGGATACTTTGCCCAAAGAGGTGCAAAAGCAGATAATCGACAAAAAGCTAAAATTTTATGTCGTTGATGCAATTTCACTTGCAGAAGAGCTTGGCTTAGGCGCGAGAATTAACGTCATTATGCAGACCGCCTTTTTCAAGATAAGCAACGTTATTCCAATCGATACAGCAGTAGCGGCTATCAAAGACGCCATCAAAAAGACCTATGGCAAAAAGGGCGAAAAGGTTGTTGAGATGAACAACGCAGCAGTCGATAAGGCCTTTGAAGGAATCAATGAGGTACGGGTCGGTGATAAGGTTACAAGTGAAATAGAGATGCCGCCTGTAGTACCCGAGACGGCCCCTGATTTTGTTCAGGAAGTTACCGCCGAGATGATGGCCCGTCGCGGCGATCAGCTTGCCGTCAGCAAAATGCCTGTCGACGGTAAATTCCCCACCGGCACAACAAAATATGAAAAACGTAATATTGGTATTACCATACCGCAGTGGCAGCCGGAAACCTGTATCCAGTGCGGCAGATGTTCTTTAGTCTGTCCGCATGCGGCCATCAGGATAAAGGCTTATGACCCGGCGGTGCTTAAGAATGCGCCGCAGACCTTCAAAAGTGCTGACGCAAAGGGCAAAGATTTTTCCGGTATGAAGTTCACCGTTCAGGTTGCGCCCGAAGACTGTACAGGCTGTGGAGCCTGTGTTTTTACCTGCCCCGGTCTGGAAAAGGATGAGAATAAAAAAGCCACAGGCAGAAAAGCAATAAATATGACCCTGCAGGAGCCGATTCGCAAACAGGAGCGCGAAAATTATGACTTCTTCCTCTCTATACCTGATACCGACCGCGAACTTTTCAACTCCAATACGGTAAAGGGCAGTCAGTTAATTCAGGCCTTGTTCGAGTATTCAGGTGCCTGTGCCGGCTGCGGAGAAACCGCTTGTGTGAAACTTCTGACGCAGTTGTTCGGCGACAGGGCTTTTATCGGCAACGCGACCGGCTGCTCGTCAATCTATGGCGGCAATCTGCCTACAACACCTTACACTACCAGGCCGGACGGCAGAGGCCCAACGTGGAGCAACAGCTTATTTGAAGATAATGCCGAGTTTGCTATGGGAATGCGGCTGGCGATCGATAAATTCAAAAACAGTGCCCTTGAATTGCTGGATAAGGTAACGGAAGAAGGATGTGTCGATGCGGAACTGGCAGCAGAGATAAAAACCGCTGCTTTGGCTGACGATCCCGAACAGGCCGCTATTGAGCAGCAGCGCAGCCGTGTAGCTAAGCTTGCCGAACAGTGTAAAAAAAGCAGCTGCGATGGTTGCGGCCAGCTTCTGACCGTAGCTGATTATCTGGTGCGTAAATCTGTATGGGCCCTGGGCGGTGACGGATGGGCTTATGATATTGGATATGGCGGCCTGGACCATGTTTTGGCCAGCGGCGCTGATGTTAACGTTCTCGTCCTCGATACCGAAGTCTATTCCAATACGGGCGGCCAGATGTCGAAATCTACACCCAGAGCCGCGGTGGCAAAATTTGCCGCAGGCGGAAAGCCCAGCCCGAAAAAAGACCTCGGCCTTTTGGCTATGGTCTATGGAAATATTTATGTTGCCAAGGTTGCGATGGGTGCAAATCCCAATCAGCTCGTAAAGGCATTTGTCGAGGCTGAAAGTTATCCGGGCCCGTCGCTTATAATTGCCTATACGCATTGCATCGCTCACGGCATTGATATGTCCAAAGGCTACGAAGAGCATAAAAAAGCTGTTGAGTGCGGCCATTGGCCTTTGTACAGATTTGACCCAAGACTCAAAGACCAGGGCAAAAATCCTCTGCAGCTCGACTCCAAGGCTCCCACCCTTGATTTTGAGCAGTATGTTTATGGCGAGAACCGCTACCGCTCTCTGCAGAAAGCAAAGCCAGATGCAGCGGCGAAACTGCTCAAACTCGCTCGAAAAGATGCCTTAGACAGATACAATTTGATGGAACAACTGGCCAAATTGTCCTGTAGTCATAATGAAGATGAGTCGGATTAATGGAGAAACGGGTACATGTCATGAAAGTAGGCAGATTTTATGCAGCCTCTTCTGCAACAGTGCCCTCCACAGCAAAATAGTATTTTCGTGTTTTTACCATATTTTGCCAATAATAAGAGCTTATTTCCACCTGCAAACTCGACATGCACCCGAATTGTGGCTGGGACCTATTTTTAAGGGGTTCTTGACTGTAACAGGCCAGTTCCCAATCCCCTGCACATGCCCTCAAGAGAGCAGGAAAGCTTGCCACCAAAGCCGTCTGATAAAGTGCCTCCGCGGTAAATCGCAGAATTTTTTGTAAAATCTGTAGTAATCTGGTGGCAGATGCCGATGTTTTGATATATAAGAGAGTCGCGTCGATGGATGCGGCGGTCTGCGGATTTTCGGAGTGGTATTCAAGGATTGATATATGTCAAATCAGCCACGGGTGGCGAAGGTATTAGCGGCACTATTAATTTCAATGACCAGCGGGGCAATAGTCTTAATGGCCCTGGGTAATAATGCCCCCTGTGCAGGTCCGTTTTGTCTGTCCAATTACTATCGTCTTGACCCTGTTGAAAAATCTCTCAGCTCCCGAGCTGCGCAATTTCCCGGCCGATGGAACCGCATCGAAATTTACTATAGCGGCACCAAAGCCGGCAATATAGAGCAATTAGCCTCGCTGGCCGGCCTGACCAGCCCGGAAGACATCAACTGCCATTTCTGTGTATGCAGCGGCCTTGGCGGAGAGAACGGCCTAATACAGCCGACCGAAAAATGGCAAAGACAGTGGTCAATAATACCGGACAGAACCTGGTATGGCAGTTCGCAAACTATTCGCATCTGTATTATAGCTGATGGCCAAATCAACCATCCAACCGATTTACAGATAAAAAGAGTAGAGGCCCTGGTAGAAGGGCTGTACCGAAAATTTGACATTCAACCCAAAGATATCTACTACCCCAGCGATTGGTAGCATTTTTAAGAGCCTCTAAAAACCTGCAGGGCAGTCTTTTTTAACTTTTTTATAACATCTGATTTTTCAGCAGGCCGAAGTTTTGCTGCTCTGTTAAAACCACCCAGCCCCGCCAGTCTTTTTTGTGGATTCGCACAGGCCTGGTCGGCTGGGCGTTTTTCAGCCAGACCAAAAAACCGAATTTGCAGTCGGCTCTATCCTGCCAATATTCGTTACTGCCCCTGATATAGCTGTTGTACCGTTTTTTCAGCTTTAGTATTATTTCCGGCGTCAGGTTTTCGAAGTTTTTAACCGCCGCTGCTTCAGCCGTCGCACAGACAGGCCCGCTGCTTTCCTTCAAAAACAACTTATCGCCGGGCAGTACACGCCCTAAATATATGCGTTTGGTTTTGGTAAAGCGAGATTCGACAGTCTTACTGCCGTCAAGAATCGCCTCCAAATAAGGCTTCTTCAATATTACAAGATGATAATTCGCCATAAACAGGCTGTTTATAATAAAGCGGCGAAAGATAAATAGCAACTGTTTTGACGCCAGGGGCATTAGTGCCTATAATCAAAGGGGTTTTTTAAGGATTAAGTAATATGGAGTTGATTTTAGCTTCGGTAATTGCGGTTTTGATTTTGTGCGTTTTGGGGTTATTGGTCTGGCTTATCAGCTCAAATTTTGCCGGCAGGAAAGAGATAGCAGGCCAGGCTGCGGGTATAGGCCTGCTTCAACAGCAGCTTGAAGCCCTCAAGGCCGCCCAGGACAGCACCAGTCAGACTCTGCAAAACTCCCTGCAGGCCGGCCAGAACAACCTGACCCAGAACCTGCAATCAAGCCAGAAGGTGCTGGGCCAGCTAAACAGCCAAATAGGTGAATTGCAGGGCACAAACAAGCAAATGCTGCTTCTCGGAACCGAAGTAAGACGGCTGCAAAATATCTTAAGCTCTCCAAAGATGCGAGGACAGATGGGTGAATGGTCGCTGGAAAATCTGCTTTCGCAAATCCTTCCTAAAGACAGTTACCGACTTCAATATTCCTTCAAAGACGGCCAAAAGGCAGATGCATTGATTCAATTAGCTGATTTTTCAGTGTCTATCGATGCGAAGTTTCCGCTGCCGGGCTTTGAAAAAATCGTAACAGCAGAAACCGACGAGGAAAAGGCAAAACTTCGCAGACAATTCCTGAAAGATGTAACTATCCATATTGACAAAATCGCTGATAATTATATCCGGCCTGCCGAGGGCACATTGGATTTTGCCATAATGTATATACCAGCCGAGAACGTTTATTACGAAACGATTGTCAAATATGCCGGCGAGACATACGATATCCTGCAATACTCGCTTGATAAGAAGGTAATACCGGTATCACCTAATTTATTGTATGCGTATTTGATGACGGTGGTGATGGGGCTTCACGGCCTGCAGATAGAAAAGCAGGCCTCGGAAATCCGCCAGAATCTCAAAAAGCTAAACGCCGACTTTGCAGCCTTTCTTGAAAATTGGGACACGCTCGGCAGTCATATCCGCAATACGTCAAATAAGTATGACGAATCAGCCAAAAAGCTCGACCGCTTCGGCCTGCAACTGGACCAAATACAAAGTGAAAACAAACAAGAGAACCCCCAGTAAAACTGGGGGCTAAATAGAGAGAATGTATGGCAAAAACATTAGGATATATGATTACTTGGACAACATACGGCACCTGGCTGCAAGGCGATGAACGCGGCTATG
>Ga0272442_10012009_pt1 | contig 10510 bp, 9 predicted proteins | sample SSMForm2O_FD_200262 | JGI IMG/M metagenome (GOLD analysis project Ga0272442, IMG submission 200262) | Marine sediment archaeal communities from Little Sippewissett salt marsh, Falmouth, MA, United States - SSM-Form-2O | ecosystem: Environmental > Aquatic > Marine > Wetlands > Sediment ... | reverse complement strand
AATGTTCGACGCCGTCCGCATGCGAAATACGGTCGATCGTGGCCGCATGGGTTTCCTTCAGGGTATCATCAATCGGTAAACTTAAATCGATAATTTGCATCTTAAGAACCGTTCTGCTTCCCGGCAACAGCAGCGATAATCTCTTGCGTCGTGCTTTGTTTGGCGACCTCAGATGTCTCAAACTTAATCCCGAATCTTTTTTCCAGGGCCACCCGCAGATCAACCGCTTCGGTCGAATCCAGGTCATAGGCCTCGGACAACTTGGCGCTGACATCAATCTCCTCCGGCTTCAGACTTAATGTCTCGGCGATGACTTCTTTGACTTGTTGTTCAACCGACATAGGATCCTCCTGGGTTAACGTCACACGCAATGGAATCGCTTGTGACATGTGTCGTGTGACGTGTGACTTTCAATGTTTCGGGCCTTCCCACATCTTCTCCATAGCCATGACCGCGTTAATACCGCCACGGCCGCGCGAAATAACCAGGGCGCGCTTGATCTCATGATGGCGGGCTTCGTTCGGGACATAATCCAGATCGCAGGCCGGATCCGGATTTTCATAATTGACCGTCGGGCAGACCGTATCATGCATCATGCTCAAGACCGTGGTGATAACGTCCACGCTGCCCTGGGCGCCGAGCAGGTTGCCGAACATAGACTTGGGCACGCTGACCGGGATCTGTTTGGCCCGGGTCCCGAAAACCTTTTTAATCGCCCTGGTTTCGCTGATATCACCTATCTCCGTGGCAACGCCATCGGCGCAGATATAATCAATGCTGCCCTTGGAGAAATCCGCTTCCTTCAGCACATCCTCAATGGCCTTGGCCAAGAAAGTGCCTTCCGGCTCCATGCCGATGCGGTCAAATCCATCGCAATTTGTCTTAAAGCCGCAGATCCGGGCATACACCGGTGCCCGGCGCCGCCGGGCGTCCTCCAGCCTTTCCAAAGTCATAATGCCGGATCCTTCGGCAATCACGAATCCATCGCGTTTGCGGTCGAACGGCCGATAAGCCGCATGCGGCTTGCCGTTCTTCGTCGAAAGGAACCCGTAAGTATTGCAGCACAACAAAGCATAAGGCGTAACCGGCGCTTCCATACCGCCGGCCAGAACCAGATCCAATTTTTTATTCTCCAGGATGCGGGCGCCGTAAGCGATCGCCATCAGCGATCCGGCCCTATCCGAAATCAGAGTCTTGGAATAGCCTTTGATACCGTAGAAGATCGAGATCTGCCCCTGGGGCGCGGCTGGGAACCAGGCCGAGGCCATAAACGGGCTGACGCCTTCGCGACCTTCCAGATAAAGATCACGCAATTCGGTTTCCGCAAAAAGCCATCCGCCAATGGCATTGCCCATAAAAATCCCGGTGCGCTTCAGGTCAAAATTCTTAAGATCAATATCCCCGTCTTTCAAAGCCAATTCCGAGGCCACCAGGGCCAGATGCGAGAACAGGTCAATCTTCTTCAGCAAACGCGGAGAGAAACTCTGGCTGTACGCCTCGATCTCCTTGACCTGGCCGGCCAGGCGCGACGGATACAAGGAAGCGTCAAAGCGCGTGATCGGGGTGATAAACGACTGCCCTTTGCGGATATGCCGCCAAAAATTGGCCTTACCCGTACCGGGCGGGGCCACAATCCCCATACCGGTAATCACAATATCTTTCATACTTTTCCCTCCCAGCGTTTCAATACCATCGAAGAATGGATACCGGAGAAACCTGAACTGGTCTTGAGGATGTAATCGGCTTTTTGAGCCCGGCCCACATTGGGGATATAATCCAGGTCACATTGGGGGTCCGGGACTTCTTGGTTGATTGTCGGCGGTAAAAAATTGTTCTGAAAAATCTGGCAGCAGGCCACCAGCTCAACCGCATTGGCCCCGGCCAGCGGATGACCGAACATGGATTTCAAGGAACTGATCGGGATTTTATAGGTATAATCGCCGAAGACCGCCTTGTACGCGCCGGTCTCAAACACATCATTCTGCCGGGTCGAAGAGCCATGCGCGTTGATATGATCAATGCGCTGCGGCGGGATACCGGCATCTCCCAAAGCCAGGTTGATGCAATCTGCCATGGCCTCGCCCTCGGGCGGCAGATCCGTCATATGAAAGGCGTTGTTGGTAGTGCCGTATCCGATCACCTCGGCGTAAATGCGCGCCTTACGGCGCAGGGCGTGCTCGAGTTCCTCCAGAATCAGGATCCCGCAGCCTTCGGAAATCACAAATCCGTTGCGTTTGCTATCGAAAGGCCGTGAGGCCTTTTCCGGTATGTCATTATGGGTGGAGAGGACATTGACTACGTCAAAGGCGCCGAAAGTAATCGGTGTGAGCGGTGCCTCTGACGCGCCGGTGATCACGATATCCTGCTGACCCTCTTGAATCAATTCATAGGCCAACCCGACTGAATCAGTTCCGGCGGTACAACCGGTTGAAACCGTGGTGCAGATGCCGTTCAGCTTGTAATAAGCGGCAATCTCGCTGGACGGCGTATTGAACATGGAGGCATCATATAGGTCCGGGCTGGCGAGGCGCGGATCGATCGGGTCCTTGCCGTTATTGGTCACGCGCAGAAACTCCTCTTCCATATACTTTGTGCCGCAGATGGCATTAGCCAGAATCACGCCGATGCGCTCTTTCTCCGCCGGAAAATCCAGGCCCGAATCTTCGAGGGCCTGTTTGGTGCCGGCTACGGCAAACTGCACGTAACGGTCCATGCGACGGGCGGTTTCCGAACTCAAACCGAACCGCCGCGGGTCGAAGTCCTCGACTTGAGCCGCGATCTGAGAATGAAACTGCGAAACGTCAAAATTAGTGACCCTCTTAACCTTAGGCACGCCTTGTGAAATGTTTTTCCAAAAAGTCTCCAGGTCTGTACCGCTGGGGGCAATGACACCCACTCCGGTGATGACGGCTCTTTTTCTCATCTCTCTTTATCCCTTGTTACTTTAAAAATGATGTTTCCGCCGTCCGGGCAGGTGACGGTGTCGATCGAATCCTGATCTTGCATAAAGAAAAACTTGGCGCCGAAGTTCAATGCAAACAAGGCGGGAAACATGCAATGATACGCCGCCCCGCAGAAACCCTCTTTGCATTTCAATCCGTCGAATTCAAATTTGTCGCCAACCTCATATTGATACGCACACTTGCCTTTGGCCTGAACGACTTCCGCAACCATCTTCTTGGGATTCGGGCCCTTGTGATCAGGGTCCTTGGGGATATATTGAACCTTGTCGCTATCCTTTTCGAAGATCTCCGCCTTGAACGACAGCTTACCGCCGTCGGGGCAGGTCACTTCGAGCGAGCGCTGATTGTCCATGAACGGGAATTTCGCGCCGAAACTCAAGCCATAGATCACCGGGAATACGGCATGCGCCAGCCCCAGACAAAAATGTTCGGGCGGGTGGGTGAAGTCTTCGAGGAGGATCTCATCCCCGATCTTGTAGCCGTGATAGCAATCGCCCTCGACCTTGGTGACAGTTAATTTTAATTTTGGGAAAGGCGTCTTAACCATTTTTATCCACCAGCTCCCTTGTAAATCGCAATAATTGTTCTTCGTTAAAGAACTGATTGTTCCTTTCGACCGTATGAACCATTTGTACCATGCGTTCATTGAGCGGGGCCTTCTGCCCTAAGGATTCCGCTAATTTAACGAATTCACCGTTGATAAAATCAATCTCAGACGGGCGGCCGCGTTTGATGCTCTGCAGGATGGAACCGTATAATGGTTCCGCGCTCAATTGCGTCATTATATTAGAGAAGATACCGGCAGAGGCGTCTGCAGGCATGGATATGAGTTTCACGATCCGCTCTGAGGGAAAATCCGGGAGATCCGTGACACTAATCCCGGCATGCTGGAGCAGTTCCCAGCCTTCGCGCCAAAGCTGCAAGCTAATCTTGCAGTTATACAAATCGCCGAAGGTTTCCTGCATGCTTTTACCCAGGACCGCGGGCAGACAATTGTTGGCATTGAGAAACAGCTTCAGCCATTTCATGGCGGCAATATCCCGAGTCAGGACACAGGGGAATGCCTTGGACAAAATCGGTTCATACTTTTTCAGTAACTCAAAATCCTCATCGCGGTCAGCGCCCATAATCCATTGGCCCTCGAAATTATGTACAATCTCACCCGGGGATAAATGCGTCGCCCCGAACATGACGATACTGCTGAACCGCACAGCCGGCGGACATTGCTCGGCCACGATACGATCCGCAGCCAAACCGTTTTGAGTGGTAAGGATAAATTTATCGGATAACAAGGGTTGGTTTTGCGCCAGGACCTGCGCCAAATCTTGAGTCTTTATGGCCAAGATCACCAAATCGCATTTTTGCTCAAGCCGATCGCTGACCGAAACAAAGATATTTTTATCACCACGGACACCTTTAACCCGCAGGCCGGATGTGCTGAGCGCGGACGTCTGCTCGGGTTTGGCAATCAGGATGACATCCTGATCTTTTTCGCGTAAATACCCGGCGATCAATCCCCCTATAGCACCGGCTCCGATGACAGATATTTTCATGATAAGTCTTAAAGAATTAGTTTAAATCAACGTCTTTTAAAAGACCTTCGAGATAGGTTTTGAATACTTCGGGCACCTCTGCACGAAAGGCCTCGGCCAGATCAATATCTGCAACCTCAGAACTAATACGCTGGGTAGCTAATTCTTCGGCTTTCTTAATCACAACCTTTTCTGCGATATGACGATGAAAAAATGGCAATTTTGCGATCAACATCTTAAATTTTTCTTCAGTTTTCTGTTCCCATTGCATAAAATAACCTCTTTATATTTGATGATAAAATTAAACTAATAAAATTTTACTATTCTAATTGAAAGATATTATAATCACTATTATAGTTTTGTCAAAACAAATTTAATTATATTTAAGACAATATTCTATGGAAAAACGAAGAATCAAACTGGAGGGAATTAAGCAACAATACTGACAAGTTTTCCTGGAATGATTCGGAATGGGAAAGTATTATAACTGCTATTGGTTTTAAGTCCCATACGAAACTTTATTCAGAATACTGGTCTTTGGTAATGATGTTGCTGATCAAATAAGACGGTCGTTTTTTAACTTCAATATAAATGCGGCCGATGTATTCGCCGATAATACCCAGAACGATGAGCGTGATGCCGCCCAAAAAGAACATGCCAACGACCGTTGTGGCAAGCCCGGGGTTATCGATCGGCGAATACCCAAAAATTTTAAAATCGAATATCCGGTGGAATACAAAAAAGACCCCGATGATAAATGACGTAAATGCTACCATGAAACCAAAATAACTGGCAAGCCGCAACGGCAGCCGGGAAAAATCAAATAGCCCGTCGACCGCAAGTTTCAACAATTTACTTAATGTATATTTGGGCTTGCCAGCGTACCGGCTATCCCGCGAATATTCCAGCCCCATCTGCTTAAAACCGACATAGGCCCTTAACCCTCTGACAAAACGAATGTGTTCGGGAAGGTCTTTTTTTAAGGCGTTGAGCACTTTTTCATTCATGATGCAAAAATCACCCGAATCAAGCGGTATATCAATTTCGCTGATCAGCCGTAAAAGACGATAAAATACCGCGTAAGCCACTTTTTTAAACAACTTTTCTTTTCTGCCCTTACGTATGGCATAAACAACATCATATCCCGAATCGAGCTTGCTGATGAATTTGGGAATCACCTCTGGGGGGTCTTGAAGATCGCCGTCCATAATGACGACCTTATTCCCCTTGGCAACGCTGATTCCCGCAGAGATGGCAGCTTGATGGCCGAAATTTCTCGAGAGCCTTAGAAGCTTGAGATTATCGTCATCTTTAATGTAATTTTTGATCAACTCGACCGAACGGTCTGTCGACCCGTCATCCACTAAGAGGATTTCGTATGTGTCCCCTGTCCCTTTCAATACACCATTTAACCGCTGGTAAAGGGAATCGATATTTTCTTCTTCGTTATAGATTGGGATAATAACGGAGATCATAGTGTTAATTATAACCTATCGGAAATGATTTCGGAAATTTTCTTCGCAATTTCTACGCCATTTGATACTTGCCTGTCGTGTGGATAGATTTGGGCCATTGTACACAAAAATAAATTACCAACTGGTGTTTCCATGGGCGGCCTGATGTTACGGTATCCCGTTTCGACAATAGGCTGGGTGTAAGGAGCTGACCAGACAAGGCTTTTTTCAATTTGGGAACGCTTAAACTCAGAAAAAATATTTTGCATGTAAGGCCAGTAATGATCGCATAATTCCTGGGCCGTCATTGACAGCCGTTTGTCATCATCGGCGACATAGGCCGATAAATACACGAGATGTTTGCCTTCAAGCACCCCGGTCCCCGTCCAACGCGTATGTTCTATGATACCAATGAATGGACAATTTGCCATCATGATGTTATTCCAATAAAACTTTGAAAGGGGCTCGGTTAGGATCAGAACGAGACATACATTGGCAAGAAAATCTATCCGGTCAAGCTGTTGTTTATATTCGGAAAATCGGTCGGGCAGCAATATTGACAGCTGAGGCGTTTGCGAACAGCAGATGACATAATCCGTTTTGACCGTACCCTGAGCGGTATGGATTTCTGTTATAACGTTATCGCCGCTAATCTCAAATCCTTTGACGGGAGAGTTCAGATGAACATGGTGGCCGCTTGAGCGTAGTTTGTCGACAATGGCTTCGAAGGCCTTGGATAGTCCTCCCCGCAAATATCCCAATTGCTCCATGCCCCCCAAGCGGCGTGATCCGCGGTCGATAAGCTTGCGCCATAACCAGGCTGCAGAGATGTTACCGGCATACCGTCCGAATTTTCCCCGCAGCAAAGGTTCCCACATGATTCGGTAGACGTCCTCCCCGGCGAATTTTACGATAAAATCTTTTGCAGTGACATCATCGAGCTCCTCCCAATTTTTTATAAAACGGGAAGCGAGCATTAAATATGCGAAACGGAAGCGGTCCATAATGCTTAGGGGGGCGAACTTCAGGATGTCGATCGGCGTGGACAGTCTGTAGGCACGATCGGGAAAATAAGCGCCCACGGATGCCTTCTCCCAAACGAAATCATCCCACAGGCCGATCTCTTTGATTAAATCCTGCAGAGCCATGTCCCGCCGGTATATGTGGTGGTAGAATTTCTCGATGAACGTGTCGCCAATAGGGAATGTCCCTGCCAGGCCACCCACCTGGCCGTCTTTTTCCCAGACCCTTATCTTGACACGACTGGAATACCGGCTTAAAAAATATGCCGTCGCAAGCCCGCTTATCCCGGCGCCGATTATATCAACATTTAATCGCTCGTCACTAGCAAGCATGGGAATTTCTCACATAAATGATTTGTACAGTTAAAAATCTTATTCCTGAGCCGGAATTATTAAAATCCTTTCGAAGGGTGGCTCTGCAGAACGCTTTCATCATTGGATCCGTTAGTACATGTAAAATTGTGAAATCTTTGGGATTTGAAATGGCTTTTAAGTATTTATAAGTCAATGAAGACTCTGTGCATACCCTTGCATATCTATTTTACCATCCGAGTTATCGAATAATGAACGCAATATAATAAAACAATACAATCCGCCCATAATCAGGCCGAAAATGGCCATGAAAACGCCCGCCGCTGAAACCAATCCCTGATCAAAGAAAAAACGAATCACATGCTTGCCCTTATCTAAATACACAGCTTGGAATGTCCCATTGGCTACCCATATTTTAGCATTTTTCCCGTCCACAAGGGCATGCCAATCCGGATGGAAGGGATTGGCAACAAAGAGCCATCCCCCTCCCGGCCTAGCAACGTCCACCTCGGCCGTGAATTCATCCGTATTAAACAAAACAACACGAACATCACCAACCGCTTCTGAAGGTAACCGTTCCTGCATTATCGGGGGAAGATCCACAGAAGACTCAGGGATTCGAATATAGACAGTATCTTGCATCAAACGACGTGCAAGTTGCATCGCCATGGGCATCCTGCGCTTGTCATGTCCTACAACGCCTTTCAAGACTCCATTGATTTTCTCAAGGAATTCTTTTTCTTTATTCAAAGAAACATATTCACCATAAGCGAATAAACGCAATTTGGGCTCATAGCAACCACCCAGGATCGCGGGCAAAATCGAATTGATCTTCGTTATATAATGCAAATCCGTTGTTCGCATGTGCTCGGGGAACTTAGGAAGGCACAGGTCCTCTTGTGCAAAAGCATACTCCCACGAATATTTAGGCCCTTGTCCAGGGGTTTGGAGCAAGGCCAAGGCCTGGTATTGCCGGCTGCCTTCTTCGCTAACAAACCTTCTCTTCGGCTGATACTGCCAGCGGTGGATCTTAAAGGCATCTAAATAGGAACGGAACGACGCCGGGACCAAGGGGACACTCCGATAAAGAAGATGCTGAAAAAAAGACATGTCAACGGCAAAAAAACCCAAGAAAATAAGCATGAGTGAAATTTTCAAAAACCGACCCTTGCTTTTTCGATAACGCCATATCCATATCGCCATGCTCATTCCCCATAAAATGATGAGACCGCAAGCCCACAAAGGATAACTCGTGGCCTTCACAGTCAACAAAATCAGCAAAAAAATGGAAACGAGGGCAATTCGTCGGATGTATCCATTGCGTGGGGATTCCCAAAAACGCACCCAGCCATAACCTGCGCAAAAAAGCAGAAGAATCTTGATCAAACTGTAAATATATCCGATATGTCTATAGTATCCCATGAGAGGAAAATGATACACGAATCTGGCAAAAGGGCCTCCAAAAGATAAAGCGATTAATGCCAGCATCGTAACGAGTAATCCATAATAAACAGGATGCCGGGCGGTAAAAAGCGACCAAACAAAAAAAATCAACGGCAGCAGGCCGACATATACCAGGTTGCCATCACCGAGTGGCATGGTCTGAGTATCCGGCAAGATAAAGGCGTTAAGGACCATTGATGCGGTCGGAATTCCGCCGTGTTTGACAAAGATATCAACGGGACATTCCCCGGTGCGCGGATCGCGATTCAGGTGAGCGAAACTCACCCCATGCCTCATGCCTTGAGCAAAATAAACATACGCTACCACAAGAAAAATAAACACAAAGGCCAAAATTAAATTTGATCTCCTTGGCGCAAATAATTTTTTCCAGGCCGGCCAATACCAGAAACTCATTACAAGCGTAAAAAGCGTGAAACAAAACAGCCACATTCCTATAACATACGGAATGATGCCTAAAAGTGACGAAATACCGAAAATTCCCGCCACCCAAAAATATTCCGGACGCCTCTCGTAAAAAAAGGTAATCATGCAATACAGGATCCATGGAACCATCGTGTAAAGACGATAATTGAAGATGATTTGGTCCCACCAAAGGATGCTCAGCGAACCGCCCAAACAAATGAAAAAGACGGCACTTTTTGAGATGAATAAACGACGGGAAAGCAGATAGAGGCCTGATACAAAGAAAAGCTGTTCCAGAACAATGGAAACTTTCCAAAGCAGTAAAACATTTTGCACCCGCAACAGAAAACCGATTAACCCGAAAAAATAATTCATCGGCGATATACTGTTCAATTGGGGGAAGATCGTAGGGATCCCATAGAAACTGGTGGGCATCCACCGGGCGAGGTGATGGTGAAAATAAAATTCATTGTAAAAATAGAAAAAATGGCAGAAACCATCCATCATATCGGCGACCGGTAGAAAATCAGGACGGAAATAATAAAGATTGGCGAGAATTGGCATTAAAACGCATAAGCAGAAAAGCTTATGGATTCGTATGCCTGCCATGCGCATCGAAATATCTCTACTAAGGGGATTGCTGAATGGAACCTTGATTTCCATATTTTCAAATTCGATAAATTGAATTTATTATACGAGATGATAAGGAATTATTCCATCAAAAAAGAGGAAGGCCTCCTTTTATCTTTTTATCTCTCAATATAATAGAAATAATAAAGGATAGTATCCCATTGATTAAAATCTTTTATTAAATGATTCCCATGGGTGCAGTGAGGAGGTCCGCCAAGGAGGGGTTAAACGACAATACTGACAAGCTTTCCGGGGATAATTATGAATTTTTTGATTTTCTTGTCTTTCAGATAACGCTGGACATTATTATCCTGCATAACATTTTCTTTGAGCTCTTCCTGAGAGATCTGGGTGGGAAGATCCAACTTGGCCCTGACCTTGCCGTTGATCTGGACCACAATCTGGACGATCTCTTTCTGAGTCAATTTTTCCTCATAGCTCGGCCAGCCGGCAGCGATGATTCCGGTATCGGTCTTTGACATGAGCTGCCATAACTCTTCGCATAAATGGGGGGTGAACGGCGCCAATAACAAAACCACGGTTCTCAATGCCTCATTAAGCAGGGATTGTTTGCCCTGGCCCTGCCCGGCATCATATTTGTCAATACGGTTCATCAGGATCATGATCTGGCTGATGGCGGTATTAAACTTGAATCCGGAATCGAAATCTTCCGTGACCTTCTTGATGGTGCGGTGGCGCTCGCTTTCCAAATCCTTATCCTCGCGGTCAAA
>Ga0272442_10012008_pt1 | contig 10510 bp, 4 predicted proteins | sample SSMForm2O_FD_200262 | JGI IMG/M metagenome (GOLD analysis project Ga0272442, IMG submission 200262) | Marine sediment archaeal communities from Little Sippewissett salt marsh, Falmouth, MA, United States - SSM-Form-2O | ecosystem: Environmental > Aquatic > Marine > Wetlands > Sediment ... | reverse complement strand
ACGCGCGGTGGCTGGCGCCCGAGGAACACGCCGAATTCGCCGAACAGGCGCGATGGATCATGCGCACCGGCCGGCAGTACAACGTCCGCGTCTACATAATCACCTGGAACATACTCATCCCACCCGGCCTGCAAGCCGCCTTCGACATGGCCGAGTTCGGCGAGGACAACGAGCTCACGCGGGGGTACACCCGCCACTGCGTCCGACGGACACTGGAGCTCTACCCGGACCTGGGCGGGCTGGGGTGCATGGTCGGCGAGGCGCCCGTCGGCTGCGCGGACTTCGTCGCCCATACCATGGCCGGCGGGCTCGCCGACGCGGGCGCCCGCGCGCCGCTGCTGCTCTTCACGTGGTGCTCATACCCGCCCGAAGCCAAACGCATCATGGACGCCTACCCCGGGCCGTCGCTGGCCATCCATTACCTGCAGTACGAGACGTTCTTCGCCCCGCGCGCCGACCCGCGCATAGGCATGTGGTCGGCCGAGCTGGGGGACAGGCCGATGATCTCCCTCGGCGGCGCTAAGGGATGCAACTTCCACCAGTTCTGGGCCCATCCGGAGATGGTCCGCGGGGCTCTGGGCGACCTACACGCCAACCAGAACGGACACGGCGCAATCGTCGACTACTACGGCGATACCGGCAACTGGCTCAACCGCGCGATATGGCGCGCATATATGTGGGACCCGCACTCGGCCGAAGAGGATGACCGCTGGGAGCGCTTCGCCTCGAGCCACTTCTCCTCCGACGAGGTCGGCGGGCCCATCCTTAGGGCTGCGCGAGCCGCGTCGTCCGTCATGCCACGCTTCGTCCACCTCGTCCACTCACAGACCGACCACTACTTCCCCGAGACCGGCATACCCCTCGTCAACTACATCGAGATGCCCACCGTCCAGACATACGTGTTCGAGAACCACACCGGCATAAGCCCCGAGGGCTGGCTCGAGGGCCACATGGGCCTCACCTGGCCCAACCCCGACTGGGGCGTGCGCGTCTGGTCCGTGCGCGAGTCTTGCCGCCGCGAGATCACCGGGACGCTCGACGACACGGACGGGCCCACCCATGTCGCCGACGACCTGGAGCGTTGGGCCGACGTCGTCGAGGCCGCCGTCGCCAAGCTGAGCGCCCTCCGCGGGTCCGTCACCAACAACGCGCGGGACTACGACAAGACGCTGGCGCTGCTGCCCGTGAACGTCGCACTGGGCCGCCACCACGCCGCGAGGATTCGCGCCGCGGTTGCCTGGGAGAGGATGAAGGCCGGCCGGCACACCGAGGACGACGTCCTCGGGCACCTCGATATGGGCCTTTCGGCATGGCGCGCGCTCTGCGAGCACACGGCCGGGGAGGATTACCTCGCCCACTGCGCGGGCCCGAGAAACGCCTGGCGCTCCTGCGTCTCCGCCCGGCCGCCGTGGGACCACAACGACATCTGGACGAGCTACAGGATGGAGCGGGTCGACGAGGGGAACGTCTGGCAATCGTACCTCCCCTTCCTCCAGGCCGAGAGGAACCTGATCGCCCGCAGGCTCTCCGAGCGCGGCGCCGACGCCGTGCTGCCTCTGGAACCGGAGGTCAGGGAGTTCATGAGAGTCGCTCAGTAGCCGGAGCGGCCGGCTGTTGAGAGTAACAGCAGCCCATCCGTCACACGCGAGGTGCGCATGAAACTGCTGGCCGGCGCTGTGACACTTGCGATTGGAGCACATGCCGTGGCCGGAAGCGAGGCCGTGGACTGGCGGGCAAGGTGGATATGGGCCGAGGGCGCGCCCGAGAAAAACAGCTACGCGTACCTGCGCAAGACCTTCGACATAGACGGGGAGGTCGAGGGGGCCAGCGCATACGTAGCCGCCGACCAGTGGTACAAGCTCTACGTCAACGGCCGCTACGTCGGGCGGGGGCCGTCGCGCTCGGGCAGGGAGGTGAAGCACTACGACACCATCGACATAACGCCGCACCTCCGGCCGGGGCGGAACGTCATCTCGGCGGTGGCTCACTACATCGGCGAGACGACGCATTTCTCCGCGCCCGTTACCGCCGCTTTCCTCCTCCTTGCCGAGGTCCGCTGCGCGGGCGGGAAGTCCCTCCTCATAACAACCGACGGTACGTGGCGGGCCGTCAACTCCCCGGCCTTCGACCCGTCCTCGCACCGCATCTTCTTCCCGCTGGGGTTCCAGGAGGTCTACGACGCCCGGCGCGAGCCCGAGGGGTGGCACGGGGCGGACTTCGACGACTCGGGCTGGGCCGCTCCGGCCGTCGGCGAGGTCGCACCGTCCCCGTGGCTCTCCATGGTCCCCCGGGGCGCGCCACAGGAGCGGGAGGGCGTCGTCTACCCGCTCGAGGTCGTATGGGTGGGGGAGATGCAGCGCCCCGGGCCGCTCTGGCGACTCGAACTCTGCGGGCTCCTCGGCTCGGCCGACGTGGCCTGCGGGTACGCCTACACGGACCTGCCCGCACCGCGCGAGATGGAGGTGACTCTCGTCGTCGCCGCCGTCGAGGCCGCACGCGCCTGGCTCAACGGCGAGGAGATCATCCCGCCCACGAAGCTCGGCGGCCTCAGCCCCGAGCGGGTCACCGTCGGCGTCCACCTCAACAAGGGGACCAACCGGCTCCTCCTCAAGATAGCCGGCAGGCGAAACAACTGGCGCGCCTTCGTCGGCTTCCGCGAGGCCGACGCGTGGGACGCACCGCCCCGCGCCGGCGACGCCGCATGGCGCGCAACGGCCTCGCACCCGCCGGCGCACGAGTGGGACCCCGCCGCTCCACTCACCGACCTCCTTTCGGTCCCATACCCCGTCGAGGACCACCTGGACGACCCCGGCTCGGCTCCCAATGTAACGTGGGTCGACGTCCCCGCGACCGAATGCGCCGAGAGCGACATCGCGTGGGAGCTGTGCCTCGCGCTGCGGGGGCCGCTCTCCGCCTGCACCGTGCGCCAGCCGGAGAAAGCCCTCCGCCCCACGGGCGGCGGCACGCACGTCCGCACAACGCCGGGCAGGTCGGCGGCGCTCCTCATCGACTTCGGCAGGGAGCTCACCGGCTACCCGCGGCTCTCGCTCGACGCCCCGGCCGGGTGCGTCGTCGACGCCACCTACACCGAAATGCTCACGCCAAACGGCTGGATGGACCCCCTCTACGACGGCGTCCACTACGGCGACCGCTACATCACAAGGAGCGGCCCGCAAAGCCATGAGGTCTTCGCAAAGCGAGCCTTCCGCTACATGCTCCTCCGCATCTCCGATGCCGAGGACGGCCTTACCGTGAGCGACGTGTCGCTCAACTTCTCGACCTACCCGACAGAGCTGCGCGGCGGCTTCCGGTGCTCCGACGAAGCGCTCGGGCGCATATGGGACACCGGGACGGACACGCTCACGCTCTGCATGGAGGACGCCTACCTAGACTGCCCCAGGCGCGAGAGGGGACAGTGGTGGGGGGACGCACGCGTCGAGGCGCTGTGCAACTTCTACTGCTTCGGCGACTCGGCGCTCTTGCGCAGGGGGCTGCGACAGATGGCCGAGGTGTCCTCCGACGAGGGGCTGACACCGTGCCTCTATCCGGCCGGCGGGCCCGGCTTCATCGCCGGCTTCGCCATGTACTGGATAATGTCACTTCGAGACTACTGTCTCTTCACGGGCGACCTGGACCTTGGCACCGAGCTTCTCCCGCGCGCCGAGCGCATCATACGCGCCTTCGAGGGCTGGCGGGACGAGGCGGGTCTCCTCAAGGCGAGACTCCCGCACTGGTGGTTCTTCGACTGGTCGGGGTACTACGGGCATATCGAACGGGAGGAGCGGCAGAGCGCGCTTGCCAATATGATCTACGCCGAGGCGCTGAGGGCGGCGGCCGACGTCGCCGCCTGGACCGCAGACGCCGACTCCGCGGCACGGTACACGAAGCTGCGCGAGGGCCTAGTCGAGGCCGCCCAGGCATTCTGGTCCGACAAGGCCGGCACCTACGTCGACTTCCTCGGCGACGACGAGCGGCTCTCGCGCCACGTGGCGGCGTGGGCCGTGCTCTCCGACGTCGCGCCGCCGGGCACGTGGGACGCGATTCTCGACGTCGCCTTCGACGATTCGCGCGAGGTCCTCCCCGAGGGAACACCGTACTTCGCGTTCTACGTCGTCGAGGCCCTCCGCAAGGCCGGGCGCCACGGCCAAGCCGTCCGCTACATCCGAGGGAGATGGGGCGGGATGCTCGAGCAGGGGGCGACGTCGTGGTGGGAGACCTGGCGGAAGGCCGGCAGCCTCTGCCACGCCTGGTCGGCCGCGCCGACGCTGCAGCTTCCCGCCATCGTCCTCGGCGTCGAGCCCTTAGCGCCCGGGTTTGCCCGCTTCGCCGTGGCGCCACAACTCTGCGGCCTCTCTTACGCGCGTGGGCTCGTCCCGACACCGCACGGGCCCATCTGCGTCTCCTGGCGCTTCTCCGACGACGAGTTCGAGCTGGAGGTCGGCACCCCCACCGGGTGCGAGGCCGAGGTGACACTCCCCGAGCTGCCCTGGGAACCCGCCTCCATCTCGGTCGACGGCGACGCCGCCCAGGCGGGGCCGCGCAGGTTCATCGCCCGAGGCGGGGTCGTCATCCGGGCGTCCCGCGGGTCCTCAGAGTCGCGTTGACCGCGGGCCCAAGCGGTGATAGTCTGTCGCGCGCAACAGCCACCGCCGAACACATAAGGAGCAGAGCTTGTACACGGTACTCAGTACGGGCCCGCTTGGGCACCCGCTACCCCTCGAAGATCAGATGAGACTGGCCATCGACTACGGCTTCGACGGCGTGAAGATCAACCTGGCCGAGGCCATGGAGATCGGCCCGAAAAAGGTCGCGCAGATGCTTCGCGCCGCCGAGCTGCGAAACGGCGGCGCGCTTATCCCATTCCCGCTGCTTGACGCCCAAGAGACATACGACGAGGGCATGAAGAACCTGCCGGGACTTTTGGACATCGCCGGGGAGATCGGCTGCGACCGCCTGTCGACATGGCTCCTCTCCTTCTCCGACGAGCGGGACTTCGAGGAGAACCTCGCCTTCCACGTCGAGCGACTGGGCCCCTTCGCCGCCCGCCTCCGCGAGCGCGGCTTGAGCCTGGCGATGGAGTTCCTCGGCCCGAAAACCATCCGCGACGGTCACAAGTACGAGTTCATCCACACCGGGCCGGCGATGGTCGAGATGTGCCGCGGGCTGGGGGACAACGTGGGGCTGCTCCTCGACTGCTGGCACTGGTACACGTCGGGCGGGACGGTCGAGGAGATCGAGCGCCTGGGGCCCGCCGACGTCGTCGACGTCCACGTCAACGATGCCCCCCCCGGCATACCCCCCGACGAGCAGATCGACAACGTGCGGTGCCTGCCGGGCACGACCGGCGTGATAGACCTGCGGGGATTCCTCGGCGCACTGCACGCCATAGGTTACGACGGCCCCGTCATGGTCGAGCCCTTCCTCGACTCCCTGCGCGAGTTGGAGGCCGAAGAGGCCGTGTCAAGGGCCGCCGAGGCCCTCCAAAACGCCTGGGCCGAGGCCGGTCTGGACTGAGGCGGACATCGGCCGGACCCCGGCCCGGTGGCGAGGGGACCCGTCCGCCCCGCCGCCCCCCCCATTTATCCCTCAGGAAACCGCCGCCCGAGCTTGATATACTATATGTATAAGGGCACTGTCCTGTGACTAGTGCAACGCTGCACTTCCTCTCACTTAAGCGATGCTGCGGGTGGGGTCAGCGCCGGTTCACCGGGACGGGCTGGGTGCCGGCGCGATGTCGAGACCGGGCGCCGGGGCGAGGTCGGTGCCGGGGCGACGTCGAGACGACTCCGTAGCCTCTTCCGCGGGTCCCTTGGCCCGTTCCGCGACGGGGAGACAAATGAGAAGGTACATCGCAGCGCTCGTGCTCGCCGGGGTTGCCGGCTCTCTCGCAGAGGGCAACGGGCGGCTCATCGGCCACGCGCGCACCTTCAGCGGGTCCGGCCTCAAGGAGCACTTCGTCTACCTCCAGGCGGAGGGGGCGACCAACGCCAGGAGCGGGTATACGCCCGATGACGGCCGGTACGACTTCGCCACCGTCGCCTCGGGCAACTACTGCCTCTTCGACGCGGGCCGCTACTACGGCGACGTCTACGTCCCCGAGGGCGGCTGCGTGCGCTATGACCTCACTCACGACGCCGACTTCTGGACCAGCGGCGGCGACAGCGAGTGGGCTCACGAAGTCGGCCAGACCTTCGTGGCCATCGGTCCGCACATGACGCGTCTGTACATCGACGCGGGCAACGCCGACCGCGTGTACCTGGTCACGGTTCACGAGGGAGGGCGCGGCGGCCCGCAGGTCGGCCCGACGCGCAGCATCCACAGGACCGGCACCGGCCCCATCGTCTGCAACTACCTGCACGGCGAGATGCCCGTCGTGCCCGGCAAGACCTACTACGTGAAGATCGTGTCCGACATCGGCGCGATGATCCCCATCAAATGCGCCGACGGGAACCGGTACCCCTACGGCGAGGCATACGTCGAGGGAGTGGCGGACCCGGACCTGGACTTCAAGGCGGAGTTCAACTCCGAGAGACGCGGGCTGATCTTCAACCACCCGCACCTCGGCGGCAGCTTCGGCGTCAGCGGCAGGTCCATCGGCCAGACCATGATCGCCTCCGGCACGTGCATCGTCGGCGTGATATCGCTGATGACCTACGGGTCCGAGGCCCCGCCCATCGGCATGGAAGTCTCCGTGTGGGAGGGCTTCTACGGGGGGCCCGAGATCTGCCCGCGCAAGTCGATAGGCGGCGCCAACGACTGGAGGCACGGCGTGGGTTGGCTCCCCGGCGAGTGCCCCGTTACGCCGGGCCAGCAATACTACGTCAGATGGACCAGGAGGTACCTGGAGACCTGGTTCATCGGCATGTACAAGCAAGGCGACAACTGGCCCGACGGCCAGCTCTACGCGACCGAGAACCCGCAGGTGGGCTACGACGCCGCCGCTAACATCATCGAGCACTCCGGCGAGGAGTTCATCGACTTCAGCCTCGTGCGGGCGACGGAACTCGGCGGCGGGCAGGTCTCCATCAAATGGTCTACGCCCGTGGCGTGCTCGAGCCAGGTGCGGTGGGAAGTGGCCGGCGCCCGCGCCATGTCCCCCCTCGACGAGACAAACACGACCGAGCACGAGGTGGTCGTCTCGGGCGTAGGTGCATCGGGCGACTTCGAGTACTCCGTGCGATCCTGGGTCCCCGGGCGGGTGGAGAGCGAGAGCGATACCTACGCGCTCCCCCTCGGCGCGGGCGGGATGCGCTCATTCGCCCTCTCCGCGGGCTGGTGCCTGGCGGGCTACGCGTCCTCCGACCTGCCGGCGCCGGGGCTCTCCGAGTGCCGCGTGAGCGACGGCGTCCAGACGCGGACCTGGGACGACGCCGTCTCCGCCGGCTGGGTCCAGGACGGCCTCTTCTACTACGACGGCGCCTCATACAAACTGGTGAAGACTTCTGGCGGGGACTCGGACTCCCTCGCCTCCGGAAGCGGATACTGGATTCTCAACGAGAGCGGCGTGCCGCTCTCTCTCCTGACGCCTTGAGCTTGCGAGGATACACACCCCGCGGCCGCAATGCGTGCCGCGGCGGGGGGCATCGATGAAACGCTTCGTCTGCTTCGCTTTGACGCTGACGCTGGTCGCCGCGGCGCTGGCGGCAGGGCGGCTTGTCGGCAACGCCCGCACCGACGGCGGCTTCGGAATGAAGGAACACTGGCTCTACCTCCAGCGGGCCGGAGCGAGCGGCGCGCACGTCGGCTATACGCCCGACGACGGATGGTACGACTTCGCCACGGTCGCCTCCGGCGACTACTGCCTCTTCGACAGCGAACGATACATCGGCGACGTGTACGTCCCCGAGGGCGGCTTGGTCCGCTACGACCTCGACCGCGACGCCGACTTCTGGGCCTCCGGCGGCGGCTACGAGACGGCCCATGAGATCGGCCAGACCTTCGTAGCAATCGGGACCCACATCACCCGCCTGTACATAGACGTGGGGAACCTCGACCGCATCTACGTCCTGACCCTTCACGAAGGGGGCAGGGGAGGGCCGCAGGTCGGCCCCACGCGCAGCATCCACAGGAGCAGCACCGGGCCCATCATCGGCTACTACCGCCACGGCGAGATGCCCGTCACGCCGGGGCAGACTTACTACGCCAAGCTCGTCTCCGATATCGGGGCCATTATCTCAGTCCAGTGCGCGGGCGAGAACCAGTACCCGTACGGGGAGGCGTACTTCGACGGCGCGCCCGACCCCGAGCTGGACTTCAGGGCCGAGTTCAACGCTGAAAGGGACGGGCTCATACTCAATCACCCGCTGTTGGGGGCCGGCTACAACGGCATGTCCGGCAGGTCCCTCGGCCAGACGATGGTCGCCACCGGCAACTACATCGTCGCCGTGGGCGCCCTGTTGACCTACGGCTCCGAGCCGCAGCCCATAGGCACGGAGGTCTCCGTGTGGGAGGGCTTCTACGGCGGGCCCGAGATCTGCCCGCGTAAGTCCATCGGCGGACTGAACGACTGGATGCACGGCGTGGGTTGGGTCCTGGGCGAATGCCCCGTCACTCCCGGACAGCAGTACTACGTGCGCTGGACGAGGCGATACCTCGAGCAGTGGTTCATCGCCATGTACAACCAGGGCAACTTCTGGCCGGACGGACACCTCTGGACCGAAGAGAACCCCCATACCGACAGTGACGCCGGTGCGTGGATCATCGAGCACACGGGCCAGGATTACATCGACTTCAGCCACGTCCGGGCCACCGAACTCGGAGCCGGACAGGTGTCCGTCAAATGGTCCACGGCCGTCGCGTGCTCGAGCCAGGTGCGGTGGGAAGTGGCGGGCGCCAGCGCAATGTCCGCCCTCGACCAGACGGACGTCTCCGAGCACGAGGTCCTCGTCTCGGGCGTCCCCGCGTCCGGGACCTTCGAATACTCCGTGCGATCATGGGTCGCGGGCCGGATCGAGAGCGAAAGCGAGTCGTACGTCCTTCCCCTGGGGGAGGGCGGGACGCGATCGTTCGCGCTCGGCCCCGGCTGGAGCCTCATCGGCTACGCCAGCGATTCGGTCCCCGCCCCAAGCCTCGCCGAGTGCCGCGTCAGCGACGGCGCGCAGACGCGCACCTGGGACGATGCCGTCTCCGCCGGCTGGGTCCAGGACGGCCTGTTCTACTACGACGGCGCTTCGTACAAGCTTCTGAAGACGTCGGGCGGGGACTCGGATTCCCTCGCGTCCGGCAGCGGATACTGGGTCCTCAACGAGAGCGGCGTGCCGCTCTCGCTGCTGGCGCCTTAGCGTGTGTAGTCGGAGGACGGTACTGAGATGAGACTTGCCGCCGCCATAACCGCCGCCGCACTCGTCGGCGCGAACGCCGTCGCCGGCGGAAGACTGGTCGGCAACTTCCGCGGCCCGGGCGGCGGCGGCATAAAAGAGCACTGGTTCTACATACAGCGGGAGGGGACCACCTGTACGGCCGGAAACTGCACGCCCGACGACGGACGGTTCGACCTGTTCCTCACACCGGGCAGGTACTGCATATTCGACAGGGAGTACTACGCCGACGACTTGATCGTGCCCGAGGGGGGCGTCGTCCGCCACCCGGTCCGCCATTGGGCCGACTTCTGGACAAGCAGCGGCGATTACATGACCGGCCACACGTTCGAACAGACGTTCGTCGCCCGCGGCCGCTCCGTCAGGCGCGTGTGGCTCGACGTCGGCAACTTCGACCGCGTGTACCTCATCTCCTTCCACGAAGGTGGGCCCGGGGGGCCGCAGGTCGGCATCATCGAGGCCTTCCATTCCGGTACGCAGAGGGGGGTCGGGATCAACTACGTCTACGGTGCCGTTCCGCTGATACCCGGCAGGGTCTACTGCATGAAAGTGGTCTCGGACATAGGCGCGGTCATCTCCATGGAGACCGTGGACAAGGACGAGTACCGCATGGGTCAGCTCTGCATCGACGGCGTGCCCCAGCCCGGTCTCGACCTGCGCGCTGAGATCAACGTCGACCGCACCGGCGTCATGACGACGCACCAGTACATAGGTGGGGGGGGCAGCGGGACCACGGGCAGGGAGTTCGCGCAGACCTTCATCGCCCAAGGCCACTGCGTCGTCGCGGCCATGGTCCTGGGGGGATACGGGGGCGAGCCGTCCCCCATCGGCATGGAGGTGACCGTTCTCGAAGGAGACGCGTACGGGCCCGAGATGGGACCGCGGAAATCCATCGGCGGCCTGGAGGATTGGGTCCACGGAGTCGGTTGGCTCGTGGGCGAATGCCCCATCACGCCCGGCCAGACCTACTACCTCCGCTGGACCCGCAGGTACGGCGAGCAGTGGTTCCTCGGCTGCTACGGCCTGGCCGATCAATGGGCCGATGGGATGGCGTGGCGCGATCGCGACGAGCCCCATCCCGAAAGGGAGGTCTTCTGCTGGATTATCGAGCACACGGGCGAGGACCCCATCGACCTCACCGAGGTGCGGGCCGAGAGCGACGCGTCCGGCGACGTCACCGTCCGCTGGAAGAC
>Ga0272442_10012006_pt1 | contig 10511 bp, 12 predicted proteins | sample SSMForm2O_FD_200262 | JGI IMG/M metagenome (GOLD analysis project Ga0272442, IMG submission 200262) | Marine sediment archaeal communities from Little Sippewissett salt marsh, Falmouth, MA, United States - SSM-Form-2O | ecosystem: Environmental > Aquatic > Marine > Wetlands > Sediment ... | reverse complement strand
ATCAGGCCACGCTAAAACCTTGAACCATGGTAACAACCCTAAAGGGCTGTTACCATACACTGGAGGGTTTCAACGATCTCCCGGGGTTCCAGCCTCCTGGTATGATCCGTTTCTTTCCATGCAAGGACCACGGTACCCGAAATATCAACTATGAAGGTCGCCGTAATGGGGAGCTTCCAGCTCCTGTCTCCATTGTATTCCGGTATCTGTAACCCGGCACCCTTGTATACCTCCCTCACTTCGTCGGCAATGGTAAAGGTCAATCCAAGGGAGGATGCAAAGGAATTTCCCTTGTCCGAAAGGATATCGAAGGACAGGGAGAGTTCCCTGTGAAGTTCCATGGAAAATTCAGGTATCATGGGGGAGATGGCGACTATAGTTGCCCCATATCCTGATAAAGTGGGCAGGATCTTGTCATATTCCTGCAACTGCAGGCGACAGTAAGGTCACCATTTACCCCGGAAAAAGGTTACTACAAGAGGACCCTTTGCCAGCATGTCCTCCGATGAAACAGTTCTTCCTTCATGGTTAACCATTTCAAAGGACGGGAAAAGATCCCCTTTCCCGGGAATCGACTCCTTAATGACCATATTGCTGATATCTAACCTGAAGTTCTTCAGGGTCTCCAGGGCTTTGGGAGGAAACTTTTTTGCTGATTCGCGAACCAGTTGATCGATCTTCTCCTGAAGGCTCATAAAGGTACTCCTTTCGATCAAAGGTGTGAAAAAAATGAATTCTCTTCTCTCTTTCTTTAAGGCTTTATTTCCAGTGTTATTTTACTGTTTCTCGGGTGAAAGAGAAACTTCTTTCTGTTTATTCAGATATCCGCCCTCAAGATACTGCCCCTGTATACAACCTGTCAGAATACCAGGCGGACAAGATCTCTTCGTTCCAGTTCCATATAAGCATGATAGACAGTGTTCATGGCTGTTCCTTATCTTCTGTGAAAACTCCTTAAAGAGAGACGCTTTTCTCCTGCCGGGGGACTGCCTTCTCTCATCGAATTCTCCAGTTGATCTGCAAGATGAAGATAAAGAAAACTTTTCTCTTCCTGAATTATCGTTTTTACCCACAATCTGTTATGTTTGTATTTCAATTTTCTGTATCTGGTATTTTTGATCTTTCCGGTTTATCCTGTCAACATGGCACTATTGAAAAAAGGGAGGAATAGGAATGAATACACACCCTTTCTATATAGCAGATGTTTTCGCTGAGCAGAAATATGCGGGAAACCAGCTCGGTATAGTCAGGAATTCAGAAGATCTCTCCTCTGATGAAATGCTCCAGATAGCAAGGGAAATGAACTACTCCGAGACGACTTTCATATTATCTGATGATAAAAGGAATGAAGGGTATGATGTCCTGATCTTTACTCCTGGCGGGGAAGTTCCTTTTGCGGGACATCCTACCCTTGGAACGGCAGCTCTTATCCGCAAAGAGATAGCCTCCGATTCTCCAGGCAAGATAATTCTGAATCTTAAAGTGGGTCAGATCCCTGTCACTATAGAGAATGATCGCTTCTGGATGAAGCAGATCTCCCCTGAATTCGGGAAAATCATCGAGCCGGAGGAAATGGCTCTCCTTTCAGGCATCGATGTATCTGAAATAGATCATGATCTCCCGATCCAATGGGTCTCCACAGGGCTACCCACAGTAATAGTACCCCTGAAAACCCTTAGAGCTGTCAAAAAAGTAAGGATCAATAAAGAAGTCTATGAACCATTCATTGATCGGATGGGCAAAGCATTGATCCTCTTCTTCACAAGGGAAACCCTTTTTCCAGAAAACCACATCCACGACAGGGTCCTTGTACCGTGTTTCGGGATAGAGGAAGACCCCGCTACCGGAAGCGGGAACGGATGTCTTGCAGGGTACCTGGCCAGATATCAGGTTCTCGGCACCTCAAAGATCGAGAACGTCAGAGTCGAACAGGGCTACCAGGTTAACAGGCCTTCTCTTCTGCTGCTTACCGCCCAGGACCACGGAGAGGAAGTTGAAGTTCATGTGGGAGGAAAGGTGGTACTCACAGCCCAGGGAACCCTCTTGTGATTTTTGCTTTGCAGATAAATGGAACTTCCAGTAAGATAAACGAACCTAATATCTATATGGAGGGATCTTCCTATGAAAAAAGTAATTGCCACTGAGAAAGCGCCAGCAGCAGTAGGTCCATACAGTCAGGCAATCGAGGCCGGGGATTTCATCTTCTGTTCGGGCCAGGTGGCCCTGGATCCTGCCTCCACCGAAAAGAAACTGGTGGGTGAAGATGCCGCCACCCAGGCAAAACAGACCCTGACCAATATCAAGGGGCTCCTTGAATCCCAGGGACTTACCATGGAAAACGTGGTCAAGGCAACAGTCTTCGCCGCAGATATAAAAGATTTCCAGGCAGTGAATGAAGTGTATGCCACCTTCTTCTCCAAGGAACCTCCGGCACGTTCCTTTTTCCAGGTTGCCGCTCTTCCCCTGGGAGCAAGGGTTGAGATCGAGGTCATCGCTTACAAAGGCTGATACGCTGTAAAAGCATTAAAGAGGGGGCATTTCGGTGTGCCCCCTTTTCCTCATTTCCCAAATTTCTTCCAGGTTACCCTTTGCCTGATCATTTCATCTCCTGTCAAAGAATTGCTTAGAAGATGACAACTGATAAGTATGTTCCCCCTGCACTCTGTTGTCAGACGTGAAAGTACCTTACCGTCCCTTAAGGTTTCGTTTTTGAAATTCACTTCAAGTTCTAACGGAACATAGTCGTCCCTGATGAGGAAAGGAAGGCTCTCCAAAGCCCAGTTCATGCAGGCTGTGTTGTTAACATGCCGGTTAAGGTCAATCTCGGCCCACCTGGGTTTGAATTCTATTTCTGCATTACCGGGACCAACCCATGGAAGACTCGGGAAATCGGTAATTAGAGCTCTCTCTTTCCTTTCAGGAAAAGGAGGCAAGACTTTTGACGGATTAAGGGCTTTCTTATTTTCAAGATCAATGAGACACCATATACTGCTCCCTATGCCGATAACCGTATCATCGAGAATAAACTCAAAATCCCTGTAGGCAAATATCCTTTTTCTTCCTCTGGGCCAGGTCTTTACCCTGATAACCTCGCCGTAACGGGGATACCTTTTCATTCTGACATGGATCCTCGTGATAAACCAGCTCATACCAGCTTCCTTCAGTTGGGAAAGACCTACCTGCATGTGGTCTGCATGTTCCGTTGCAGCATCCTGATAAAAATTGAGCAAAGTTGTCAGGGGAACATTGCCGAACTGGTTCACTTCGTAGATCCTTACCGGGTAGTCCTTCTGCCAATGATCCTTCATGATATGGTCTCCTTCAGGTAAATACGCTGGACTGCACAGATAATAAGAGAGCCTAACTTACTCGGTTTTCTGTGGCCTTATGGAAAATCCGGACTATTATTATAATGGAGTAAAAGGATTAAAGGAGGAATATGAAATGGATGATCGAATAGAACTGATCAGAGGAGACATCACAACACTCCAGGTTGACGCCATTGTAAACGCTGCAAATACAAGCCTTCTGGGCGGAGGAGGCGTAGACGGTGCCATTCACAGGGCAGCCGGCCCGATGCTGCTTGAGGAATGCAGAACCCTGGGAGGATGTGCTACCGGAGATGCAAAGATCACCATGGGTTACGATCTGCCGGCAACATATGTTATCCACACCCCTGGACCTGTATGGAGGGGCGGAAATTCGGGAGAACCCGAACTTCTTGCCTCCTGCTACCGTAAAAGCCTTGAGCTTGCAGTTACCCATGACTGCAAAAGCGTAGCCTTTCCTGCCATCAGCTGTGGAATCTACGGCTACCCTCTTGCTCTGGCAACACGTATCGCACTGGGCGAGATAGGGCACTTTCTCTCTGAGGATACTCAGCTCGAGAAGGTTTACCTGGTATGTTTCGGGGAGGAAACATGCAAGGCCTACGAAAGGGTCCTTGGAGAAGAATAACTCCGGTTTTTGGTCAGATAATACAGTTTTTACGAAATGTTCAGGCAATAAAGATACAATATCTCTTCTCTTCTGGTAAAATTGCCTGGCGTGACTATCATACCCAGGGAGGTATTGAAACATTGCTCAAGGCGGATTATCATCTCCACAGTCATTTTTCGGATGATTGCGGAGAATCCATAGAAAGAATATATATGAGGGCTCTCGAACTCGGTCTTGTCGAAATTGCAATAACCGACCACCTTGACCCGGATTTTCCGAGAAAGGACAACCTTTTCGACCTCGACTTTCCGGCATATATCGAAAAAATGATGGGATATCGGGATAAGTGGTCAGACCTGCTTGATCTGAAGATCGGCCTGGAAATAGGTTTGCAGCCCCATCTGGTGCAGAGGCTTCAACCCGTGATAGACCATCCTTCCCTGGATTTCATCATAGGATCTCTTCACTGTACTGACAATACAGAGTTTTTCGATGGGAGTTTTTTCCGTGGTCGCTCCAAGGATAAAGCCCACAGGACATACTTTCAGGCAATTTATGAGAACCTTTCTGTTTTCCATGGTCTTTCGGTACTGGGACATCTGGATTTTGTAAGGCGCTACGGAAGGGAACAATATGGAGATGATCACAGTCAGATCAACTACTCTCTCCACATGGACCTGATAGACGAGATACTAAGGCTTGCCATAGACAAGGGGATAGGTCTGGAGGTAAACACCTCCGGATATCGAAAGGGCCTTGGAAATCCTCACCCGGATAAAGCAATTCTCTCCAGATATCGTCATCTCGGAGGAGAGATCATTACCCTGGGTTCAGATGCACACAAGGCAGAAGACCTGGCGGAAGATTTTGACCTTGCACTGGAAATGATCGAAAAGATCGGCTTCAAGTATCTCTGCGGATTCAAGCAAAAGAAACCTGTTTTTTACCCTCTGGAAAAAGAGACGGTTTCGCGAAGCATTTCCTTCTGTTCATCCGGAAGAGTATCTGTAATCTAAACAACCTTACAGCACAGGGAGAATGCCATGGGGTCTCTGGAAATAGTGCCACTGTTGACATTTGTTATGATTACCACCTATACTCCCGGACCCAATAACATTTCCAGTGCATCCATGGGTCTTCTTTTCGGTTACCTGAAAAGCCTGCCATTTCTGGTTGGGATAGCCTCAGGTTTTGTAATTATAATGCTTGCCTGCGGAGGTCTCTCCGGTTTTATGACCAGCCTTGTTCCCTCCCTTTCAACCTGGTTACGTTGGGCGGGATGTGCGTATATCCTCTGGCTTGCTTTCCGCACCCTTAAAGCCAGCTATTCCTTTCATGGAGAAGAACGGACAGTTCCACTTGGATTCACCAATGGGATGATGCTTCAACTCCTCAACCCAAAGGTCATTATCTACGGCCTGACCCTGTATTCCACATTTCTTTATAGCCTGGTAACAAGACCGGCATGGATGTTATTTTCCGCTTTATGCCTTGCTTTCAATGCATGGCTGTCCATTTCTCTCTGGGCACTGTTCGGAAGTACCCTCAAAAAATACGTTACCCATCCCGGGATCAGAAAATCCATAAACTTTATCCTTTTCCTGCTGCTGGTCTACACAGCCATAAGCCTTCTTAACAAATAAAAGGTCCTTAGAAAGCAGAAATGGGAATTCGAAATTAACTGGAAAATGCTTTTTTGAAACATCCCGGAGAGGTCCCTGTTTGACAATATGAAATGATTCAGCTAATCTCCAGGGAATAACCATTCAGGAAAGGCCAATATCATCATGCCCCAGATCGATCTGCTTCCTGCAATAGTCTTTATCGGAATAGCATCTATAACACCCGGTCCCAACAACGTGGCCTGTGCCTCCATGGGTCTGGTCTTCGGATATACCAGGACCCTCAGTTTCATAGGAGGAGTCCTCTCAGGTTTCTTCATCGTCATGTATATCTGCGGAAGTATGTCTGGAATAGTACTCAACATGCTCCCTTTCCTGACCTTATGGGTCAGATGGATCGGGTGCGGCTACATCCTCTGGCTTGCCTACCTTACATACAAGGCGAGCTATTCCTTTGAAGAAGGGCAAACACCTCAGGAACTCGGATTTTTCAAGGGCGTGGCTCTTCAATTCCTGAATCCCAAACTTATTTTCTACGGCATCACCCTGTACAGTGCTTTCCTTGCCCCCCTGGCAACTAAACCGCTTTACCTCCTTATTTCAAATACCATCCTGACCTTCGCTGCATTTTTCACCCTTTCCATATGGGCTCTTTTCGGAACAGCAATGAAACGTTACATTACTAGCCCCAGGCTCAAGAGATATATCAACATATCCCTGAGCCTTCTTCTCGTGTATACGGCCATAAGCCTTTTGACCATGTCCCACTGAACAGGGATCTACTTTCAGGCGATATCATAAGTGTGTAGTATTATTAGGTAAGGCTTTAGAGATGATGAGAAGGTACTCCAATGATTCCTTCCAGCATCTCTTCAGGATCTCCTTCAGGAAGGTCATAAAATGGTCAGGATATCCCAGAGCATCAGGACCAAATTCATCCTTGCGATAATCATAACTGTTACAAGTTTTCTGATCATGCTTCTTGTCTTAAGCTACAACTCCATGAAAGAAGCTGCCATAGAGAGTGCCCAGGAATTGTCACACACAATTCTCCTTCAGACAGATAAACGGATCGACGCGTTTTTTGAGGAAATCGAGAAACTCGCCAGATCCCTGTCCAGATACTCCCCCTTTTACGAAAGCAGGCCGGAAGAAATGAAACCTCTTATCCTCGCCACCGTTGAAACTCATCGTGATTATTTGAGGGCTATCTACCTTGGAACGGCTAATGGAGAAATGTATGAATGGGGCATGGGGCCCGGTTTTGTGGACAACGCTCCTGTTTTTGAAGCCGGATATGACCCGAGAGAGCGCCCCTGGTACAGAGAAGCCCTGGAGGCGGGAGGATTTGCCATTTCGGAACCCTATCTCTATGCCAGTGTCAGGGCCCTGGGGATAACTGGTGTGATCCCCGTCCATGACAATGGGGGAAATTTTGTGGGAGTTCTTGGACTTGATATCATGCTCGATGACCTGAAAAAGATCATAGATCAACTCAACCCCGAGAAGACCTCCAAGGTAATTCTTCTTAACAGGGATAATCAGGTAATAGTCGATCAGTTCAATGGACAGGGTAAAGGATATGAAGATTTTCAGCTGAAAGAATTCACCCTTTTCCCTGTTGAAAAAACAGAGACCCTGAACAGTGGTCACCTTATGAGGCTTAAGGACCTTGAAAAGAGCTATTATGTTACAAGCACCAGGAACAGGATGACAGACTGGAAACTGATAGTGGCTCTTCCCTATGATTATGTAATGGCTTCGGCCTTCCGGAACATCAAGTTCATTATTTTCCTCGACATTCTCCTCATGGCCCTTTTGACCGTAGTCTTGAGCATCCTGAGCAATTCCATGATCATTCATCCTCTGGCAGACACAATTGAGGTTATGCAGAAACTCGAATCCGGGGAAGGTACAGCACGGGTATCTGAGGACAGGAAGGACGAATTCGGGATCCTGGCCAGGCAATTCAACAGACTTATTGAAACAGTTAACGATTATCACAGAAGCCTGGAGGATAAAGTCAGGAAAAGGACAAATGAGCTGATGGATCTACAGAGAGAAAATCTGAGGTTGAGGCTAATAGAGGAAAAAGAAAGAATATACGGTTACCTCCATGACTCTCTGGGAGCGAGACTGACCAATATCTTTATATCCAATAGCGTTGCCCAGTCCGCCCTGGAAAACGATAAGGCCACCCTGGTGGAAATGCTTGACAGGATAGAGACAAATACAAAACAGGGAATAGCAGACCTTCAGGAGATCCTGCACAGCTCGGAAGCTGATGACCGGAGGATAATAGATTTTTCCAGAATGATCCGGAAAAACATAACCAAGAGACTGGAACTTAAAAATATCAGTTTTTCCTGCCAGATAGACCACCCTGAAAGGATCAACGAGCTAAGCCGGGGAAAAAGGTTCGAAATAGAGAAGATACTCCAGGAACTTACAAGCAATGTACTGAAACATTCCTTCGCAGATGAAGTGAAACTTGCCCTGCATGTGATGGATGGAACAGTGCAGCTTGTCCTGTCAGATAACGGAAAAGGGGGTGCCGCAATGGAAGCCCAAAAGGAAGGGTTCGGCCTTGGGAATATCAAAAGCCGGATAGGGCACCTGGGTGGAACTTTCAGGATCCATTCTCCTGCCGGGAAAGGCACCACCATCTCAATAACCATCCCCGTCCTTTCAACAAAGGGGGAAGACCTGTGATCAACATCATGATCTGTGAAGACGTAAAAGAGGTCAGGGAGGGTCTGAAATACCTTCTGAGCATGGATCAGGACATTCACGTATCCGGCTGTTTCTCATCCGGGGAGTCCCTTCTCGAAAAGATTCCCGGATGCGGTAAACCTGACATTGTACTCATGGATATAGTGCTGCCAGGTATCTCTGGAATAGAGACGACAAGGAGGATCAAAAAGAAATACCCGGAGATCAAGATACTGATCCTCACCATATTTGAAGAAGAGGAAAAGATCCTCAATGCCATTCAGGCCGGGGCTACGGGTTATATCCTCAAGAACACGAGGCCTGGCGAGATCATATCCCAGATCAAAGCCCTTCAGAGCGGAGGGTCTCCTATAAGTCCCAACGTAGCAAAGGTACTGCTTGATGAATTTCGGAAGGACTATTCAGCAAACCTTGAGGCGGAATACAGCCTTACACCCCGGGAAAAAGAGATCATGCAAGGTATCATCAAGGGATATACCTACAGGGAGATCGCGGAACAGCACAAAATCGCATCTTCCACGGTGAAAAAACATATCCTCCATATCTACAAAAAACTGAAGGTCAACTCCAAGGTGGAATTCCTGAAAAAGGTCATGAACTGGGAGAAGGAATAATTCGGTTCTACACCAAATGGGGTACATTTTGAAAGAAGGTTCTCTTTTTCCCAGGTAAAATGCTCTATCCGGTCAATATCATTTCCTGCAAAATCCAATTAGACTTATGATAGCGGAAAGTATACACCGCTGAAATTATCTTTTGGAGGTGTCAGGCAAAATGGCTGGTGAAAGCAAAGGCATGTTCGACTGGTATTTCAAGTCGAATCTTTTATTGCGTATTCTCACAGGTCTTGTCCTTGGAGCTATTGCCGGACTTGTGGCAGGGGAATCGATCCTCTGGGTAGCACCACTTGGAAGTCTTTTCGTAAGACTGCTGAAAATGATCGTCATGCCCCTTATCCTGACCACCCTTGTTGTGGGAGCTGCAAGCATAAGCCCCGCAGAACTGGGTAAGGTGGGTGTCAAGATCGTGGCCTTCTATTTATTGACTTCAGCTTTTGCCGTGGCAGTGGGACTGCTTATGGGCAATGTTTTCAAGCCAGGTCTTGGTCTTGAGCTCGGATCCATCGGTGAAGCTGCAGGGAGAGCCCTTGAAAGCCCCTCCCTTTCAGACACCCTTCTGAACATCGTTCCCACCAACCCCTTTGGCGCCCTTTCAGGCGGCCAGGTACTGCCCATCATTTTCTTCGCTGTGATCTTCGGTATCGGGTTAAGCTATCTGAAGATAAGCAAGGAAGAGCATATCAGGAAGGTGGGCCAGACCGTACTGGACGTTTTTGATGGTGCAGCAGAAGTGATGTACCTGATCGTAAGGTGGATCCTCCAGTATGCTCCAATAGGTGTGTTCGCACTTATTGCAGTGGTCTTCGCAAAGCAGGGCGCGAAAGTGGTAGGCCCCCTGGGTGTAGTGACAATGGCATGTTTCCTCGGATACATAATTCATGTCCTTGTTGTCTATGGAGGCCTTCTCACCCTCAACAGGCTTAATTTCATTACCTTCCTCAAGGGAGCCAAGGAAGCCATGATCACGGCTTTTGTGACCAGAAGCAGCAGCGGTACCCTTCCTGTCACCATGAGGTGCGCTGATGAGAATCTTGGCATACCCAGGAACGTCTATTCCTTCACCCTGCCTCTGGGAGCCACCATCAACATGGACGGAACTGCTATCTACCAGGGTGTCTGTGCGCTTTTCATTGGCTTTGCTGTGGGTCTTCCACTGAGCCTTCCCCAGCAGCTGACAGTCATTCTTACAGCAGTACTTGCTTCCATAGGGACCGCAGGCGTCCCGGGGGCAGGAGCCATCATGCTTCTGCTGGTCCTCAACAGCGTGGGCCTTCCCATTGAACAGGGTTCACCTGTAGCAGCAGCTTACGCCATGATCCTCGGCATCGATGCCATTCTGGATATGGGTCGTACCTGCATCAACGTTACCGGAGACCTTACCGGGACCACCATCGTGGCAAAATCAGAAAAGCTGATGGATCTCAACAAGTGGAAGTAAAGTCAACATCTTCCTGAAGTGCAATGGAACCTGGAAGAAAAAAATGAGAGGGCCAGGCCCTCTCATTTTTTATTATTTTTATGTTTCATTACCTCTCTGCACATTTTACCGAATTGCTTGTCTCTGCGCCTTTTTTCAAGATATGACATCTCATGAAAG
>Ga0272442_10012005_pt1 | contig 10512 bp, 1 predicted proteins | sample SSMForm2O_FD_200262 | JGI IMG/M metagenome (GOLD analysis project Ga0272442, IMG submission 200262) | Marine sediment archaeal communities from Little Sippewissett salt marsh, Falmouth, MA, United States - SSM-Form-2O | ecosystem: Environmental > Aquatic > Marine > Wetlands > Sediment ... | reverse complement strand
CCGCATTGCCGGTAATGCTCAGGCCGTTGCCTTCGAGAAACTGCAGCGTATCGGTCGATCCGTCCGCCACGGGATCGGTACCGCTCGGCGCGTCTACGGTTTGAAACAAATCCTGAGCGACCGCCGCCGAAGTGATGGCCGCATCCAGATCGTCCAGCACATCCTGAACGTTGGTCGAGTTCGAATTGCCGAATTGGTCATATGCACCGATGAGCACCGCGCCGCTGTCGCTTGCGGACGCGCTTTCGTTCAGCGTCGTCGTGCCCGCCGTGTTGCCCACGTACTGTACGTCCTTGTTTTCCGTGTCCCGGTGCAGAGACGAGGCGATCCGCGCATCCGCTACCGTGCCGGTTTCAACGTTGTCGCCGTCCAGACCGGTCAAAGCCGAACCGTCGCCGTCAAAACTCGTGGCCGTGACGGAGGCGTTGGTCAGCAACGCGTTGTCCGTTACGTTCAGCATTTGAATATCGATTCCAACGGGTGTGCCCAAAGCCACTGAACCGGTGAAATCGAGGTCGATCCCCATCACCTTGTTGGTCGTTGTCGAATTGCCCGTGATATCGATATCAATCACGCCGGCTGTGTCTGAACCGGCGATGACTCCCGTTTTGAGAAAGCTGAGACTGTCAAAAACCGAGGTTTCCGCGTCGGTGATCAACAGCTCGCCCTCGGTTGCATTGACGTCAATCGTACTGCCGTTGGTATACGCCCCATCGAGCGTCTGGGTCCCCCCCCCGACAAATCCGGGGTGCGTGTGCAAGGTGGTCGAGCCGCCGTTGGTTAGGGCAATGATGTCTGCCGCAGTCAAGTCATCGTCCGTGCCCACGCCAAGATCGAGAATGCCGTTCTTGAGGCTTGTGGAAGGCGACGCTACAAATTCAAGCGCTTCAACCACCGCGTTCGTCTGGAGCGCACGATCGGTTGTCGAAGACATCGCCACGTCAACACCCACGACCGTGCCCGAAGCAGCCGTTCCGGAGAAATCGAGATCGATCCCTGTTACGGTCCCCGTCGTGGTCGAAGTTCCCGTGATATTGAGATCGAGCCCGGCTGCGTCATTGCCGCCAGTGACCGCTCCCGATTTCACAATTGTCAGCGCGTCAAACGCCCCGGTCTCCGGATCCTGGATTTGGAGTTCGCCGTCGCCTGCGCTCACGGTAATCACATTCCCATCGGCGTAAGATTCGTCCAGGCTTTGATCCACGGCGCCACTGGAATGGGTGTGAAGGCTCGTGCTTCCGCCATCGGTCAGCTCGGTGATATCCGCCGCCGTCAAGTCATCGTTCGCCCCGGAACCAAGATCGAGCGCGCCGTCCGTCATGCGGGTGTTGGCGCCGAGATTCAGCGCGCCGGCGGTCAATTCCGCATTCGTGGTCAGGGCAGGATCCGTAGCGTTCGGCATTTGCACGTCGATGCCGACGGCCTGCCCGGACGACACCGTGCCGGTGAAGTCCAGGTCCAGTGCAGTGACCGTTCCTGTTGTCGTAGAGGTCCCGGTAACGTCAATATCGAGAGCCGAAGCGTCGTTTGCCCCGCTGACTGCACCCGACTTCACCAGCGACAACGTGTCGAACGCTCCTGTTTCGGCGTCCGAAAAAGTCAGTTCTCCCTCGCCGCTATCGGCACTAATGGTGTTCCCGTCTCCATAGGTCTCATCCAGACTCTGGTTCACTGTGCCGGCGTCGTGCTGGTGCAGCGCGGTCACGCCACCGTCAGTCAGATCGGCAACGTCCGTGTCGGTGAGATCGTCATTGGCTCCCGCGCCGAGGTCGAGCGTGCCGTTAGTCAGCGCAGTGTTCGTCCCGGCCTGGAAGGAACTGGCTCGGACTGCAGCGTTCGTGGTGAAAGCCCGGTCGGCGGCGTTCGGCATTTGAGCGTCAATGCCAACCGCCTGGCCCGAAGCGACCGTGCCGCTGAAATCCAGATCGATGCCCGTCACCGTACCCGTCGTCGTGGAAGTCCCCGTAACGTTCAAATCAATCGCCGTGGCATTGTTCGCGCCGGCCACCGCGCCCGACTTGGTCAAGGTCAGGGTATCGAACGCTCCTGTTTCGCCATCAGTCACGCTCAGCTCCCCGTCGGTGCTGTCCACGCTGATCGTGTTGCCGTCGGCGTAGGTCTCATCCAGTCCTTGGTTTAGCGTGCCGGCATCGTGCTGGTGCAACGCGGTCACGCCGCCGTCGGTTAAATCGGTGACATCGGTATCGGTCAAGTCGTCGTTGGCGCCGGAACCGAGATCGAGTACTCCATCGTTTAGCGTCGTATTTGCCGTGATGTTCAGTGCAGCGGCGGTCAGCTCCGCATTGGTTTCCAGCGCGTTGTCGGTGGCGTTCGGCATCTGGACGTCGACGCCGACCGCCTGACCGGAAGCGACCGTGCCGCTGAAATCCAGGTCGATGCCCGTTACGGTTCCACTTGTCGTTGAAATCCCGGTGACGTTCACGTCAATCGCCGAAGCGTTGTTCGCGCCGGCCACCGCGCCCGACTTGGTCAAGGTCAGGGTATCGAACGCTCCTGTTTCGCCATCAGTCACGCTCAGCTCCCCGTCGGTGCTGTCCACGCTGATCGTGTTGCCATCGCCGTAGGTCTCATCCAATCCTTGGTTTAGCGTGCCGGCGTCGTGCTGATGCAGCGCGGTCACGCCGCCGTCGGTCAAATCCGTAACATCGACGCTGGTGAGATCGTCGTCCACACCTGCGCCAAGGTCGAGTGCACCTTCGCCGAGCACGGTGTTCGTCCCGGCTTGAAGCGAATTGGCCCGCACGGCCGCATTGGTCGTCAAGGCGCTGTCCGCGGCATTCGGCATTTGCACGTCGAGGCCGATGGCCTGACCCGAGGCGACCGTACCGCTGAAGTCCAGATCGATTCCCGTTACAACGCCCGTCGTGGTTGAGGTTCCGGTGATGTCAATATCAATCCCGGCCGCGCTCGTCGTCCCGGACACCGCCCCCGACTTCACAATCGATAGACTGTCAAAGCCGGCGGTTTCCGCGTCCGTGATCAGAAATTCCCCCTCGCCGGAGCTGACATTGATGGTGTTGCCGTCTTGATAGGTTTCATCCAGACCCTGGCTGATCGCGGCGGCTTCGTGCGTATGGAGGCTGGTGGTTCCTCCGTCGGTCAGATCCGCCACGTCGATTGAGGTGAAATCGTCGTCGGTCCCCGCGCCCAGGTCGAGCGCGCCGTCGCTCAGCGTAGTATTCGTCCCCGCCTGAAAGGAGTTCGCCCGCACCGCGGCATTGGTCGTCAATGCGCTGTCGGCGGCATTCGGCATTTGCACGTCGAGGCCGACCGGAGTACCCAAAGCGACCGTGCCGGTGAAGTCCAGATCCAGGCCGGTGAGCGTTCCGCTTGTCAATGAAATTCCGGTGATATCGAGATCAATCGCAGCAGCGTTATTCGGGTCGGCCACGGCTCCCGACTTCACAACGGTCAGGGAATCAAACGCCCCGGTTTGAGCGTCAGTGATCGTGAGTTCGCCATCGGTGTTGTCTACGCTGATGGTGTTGCCATCGCCGTAGGTCTCATCCAATCCTTGGTTCACCGTGGCCGCGTCGTGCTGGTGCAGTGCAGTGACTCCGCCGTCGGTCAGATCGGCGACGTCGGTTGTTGTGAGATCGTCATCCGCACCGGTACCGAGGTCGAGCGCGCCGTCGGCAAGCACGGTGTTCGCTCCGGCGTTGAGCGCATTGGCCGTAACTTCGGCATTGGTCAGCAGCGCAGGGTCGGTTGCATTCGGCATTTGCACGTCGAGGCCGATGGCCTGTCCCGCTACGACCGTGCCGGTGAAGTCCAGATCGATTCCCATCACCGCGCCGGTTGTTGTCGAGATCCCGGTGATATCGATATCGATCACGCCGGCGCTCGCCGCGCCGGCTACCGCGCCCGACTTCGCCAGCGACAAACTGTCGAACCCGCCGGTTTCCGCATCGGCGATAAGGAGTTCGCCCTCCGCAGCGGTGACTGTGATGGCGTTCCCGTCGATATAGGCGCCGTCCAAACTCTGGTCAACCGTTCCCGCGCTGTGGGTATGCAGCGAGGTCTCACCGCCGTCCGACAAGTCGGTTACATCCGCCGCGGTCAGGTCGTCGTTCAAACCGGTTCCGAGATCGAGCACCCCTTCGCTCAGCGTCGTGTTTGCCGCGACGTTCAGTGCGGCGGCGGTCAGTTCCGCATTGGTCAGCAGCGCAGGGTCGGTTGCATTCGGCATTTGCACGTCGAGGCCGACCGCCTGCCCTGCTGCAACCGTGCCGGTGAAGTCCAAGTCGAGGCCCGTCACCACGCCGGTTGTCGTTGAAATCCCCGTGACGTTCACGTCAATCGCCGAGGCGTTGTTCGCGCCGGCCACCGCGCCCGATTTGGTCAAGGTGAACGTGTCGAACGCTCCCGTCTCCGAATCCGTAAGAATTAGTTCGCCGTCGGTGCTGTCCACGCTGATCGTGTTGCCGTCACCATAGGTCTCATCCAATCCCTGGTTGAGCGTAGCCGCATCATGCTGGTGCAACGCGGTCACGCCGCCGTCGGTCAAATCCGTAACATCGACGCTGGTAAGATCGTCGTCCACACCTGCGCCAAGGTCGAGCACCCCTTCGCTCAGCGTCGTGTTTGCCGCGACGTTCAGTGCGGCGGCGGTCAGTTCCGCATTGGTCAGCAGCGCATTGTCGGTTGCATTCGGCATTTGCACGTCGAGGCCGACCGCCTGCCCTGCTGCAACCGTGCCGGTGAAGTCCAGGTCGAGGCCCGTCACGGTTCCGGTTGTCGTTGAAATCCCCGTGACGTTCACGTCGATCGCCGAGGCGTTGTTTGCTCCGGCCACGGCGCCCGACTTCGTCAAAGTGAGGGTGTCGAACGCTCCCGTTTCAGAATCCGTAAGAATCAGTTCGCCGTCGGTGCTGTCCACGCTGATCGTGTTGCCGTCACCATAGGTCTCATCCAATCCCTGGTTGAGCGTAGCCGCATCATGCTGGTGCAACGCGGTCACGCCGCCGTCGGTCAAATCGGTAACATCGGCATCGGTCAGGTCGTCGTCCACACCTGCGCCAAGGTCGAGCACCCCTTCGCTCAGCGTCGTGTTTGCCGCGACGTTCAGTGCGGCGGCGGTCAGTTCCGCATTGGTCAGCAGCGCATTGTCGGTTGCATTCGGCATTTGCACGTCGAGGCCGACCGCCTGCCCTGCTGCAACCGTGCCGGTGAAGTCCAGGTCGAGCCCGGTCACCACGCCGGTTGTCGTTGAAATCCCCGTGACGTTCAGGTCAATCGCCGAGGCGTTGTTTGCTCCGGCCACGGCGCCCGACTTCGTCAAAGTGAGGGTGTCGAACGCTCCCGTCTCCGAATCCGTAAGAATCAGTTCGCCGTCGGTGCTGTCCACGCTGATCGTGTTGCCGTCGGCGTAGGTCTCGTCTAATCCCTGGTTGAGCGTAGCCGCATCATGCTGGTGCAACGCGGTCACGCCGCCGTCGGTCAAATCCGTAACATCGACGCTGGTGAGATCGTCGTCCACACCTGCGCCAAGGTCGAGCACCCCTTCGCTCAGCGTCGTGTTTGCCGCAACGTTCAGTGCGGCGGCGGTCAGTTCCGCATTGGTCAGCAGCGCAGGGTCGGTTGCATTCGGCATTTGCACGTCGAGGCCGACCGCCTGCCCTGCTGCGACCGTGCCGGTGAAGTCCAGGTCGAGCCCCGTCACCACGCCCGTCGTTGTCGAAACACCAGTAACGTCGAGATCGATTACAGCGGCATCGTTTGAACCGGAGATCGCGCCCGACTTGCTCAAAGTGAGGGTGTCGAACGCTCCCGTTTCAGAATCCGTAAGGATTAGTTCGCCGTCGGTGCTGTCCACGCTGATCGTGTTGCCGTCGGCGTAGGTCTCGTCTAATCCCTGGTTCAGCGTAGCCGCATCATGCTGGTGCAACGCGGTCACGCCGGCGTCGGTCAAATCCGTAACATCGACGCTGGTGAGATCGTCGTCCACACCTGCGCCAAGGTCGAGTGCACCGTCGGTGAGCACGGTGTTCGTCCCGGCTTGAAGGGAATTGGCCCGCACGGCCGCATTGGTCGTCAAGGCGCTGTCCGCGGCATTGGGCATTTGCACGTCGATGCCAACCGCCTGCCCCGCGGCGACCGTGCCGGTAAAGTCCAGATCGATTCCCCTCACCGCGCCGGTCGTGGTTGAAGTACCCGTGATATCGATGTCAATCACGCCGGCCGAAGCCGAGCCCACCACCGCTCCCGTCTTGCTCAGGGACAACGTATCGAACGCGCCGGATTCCGCCTCCATAATTCGCACTTCGCCCTCGGCGGCGCTTGCGCTGATCTCCGCGCCATCGAGATAGGCTTCCTGAAGGCTTTGGTCCACGGTCAGTCCGGTATGCGTATGGAGAGTGGTGGAGCCGCCGCTTGTCAGTCCGGTAACGTCGGCGAGCGTCAGATCGTCGTCCAATCCCGGACCGAGGTCGATTCGGTTTTCTTCAATGGTGGTTGTCGTTCCAAAGGTAAGGATTCCATTGAACGAGTCGGTTGAATTCAGCAGGTAATCGCTATGCGCCTGGGGATCGGCAACATGAGCCGCCAGCTCGGCGTCGCGTGCGATATCCGCATCGATGTTCGACTCGTCAAGAATCCCGAAGGCGTTCGCAAGATCCCGGTCCGAGGAATGGTAGTGCAAGGCCGTGTTCCCGAGATCGGTCAAGCTGATGCGTTGCGGCAGGGTCAGAATACGCGCGTCGTTTCCAGCCGTCAGCGTGCCCGTTATCGTTCCAATGTCCCCGGCGGCGTCCAGTGTTTCATATCGAATGTCGGCCACGTCTGCGATTTCACCCGTCACGCCATGAACACCGGCTGTAGCGACGTTGTGGGCGGAAACGTCCACTCCATCCACCAGCCCGACCGTGACAATCCCTCCATTGGCGGTCAGCGTTCCGCTGCCGATATTGAGCGATTGATTGGCCGCAAGAAAAAGCGCGGCCATTTCCGCCGCGGTCTGATCGGTCGTCGCTCCCGTCTCTATTGTGTCCAGCTTCGCCCCATCGACACTGACGTCCCGCCCGTCGAACGTTGAATCCGTGGTCACCGGTCCCGTCAGATGTCCGCCGATAAGAGGCAGATATCGACCGGCGGTGATCGTGTCGGGAATATCGGCATCGGTCAGGGCTAAATTTCCCGAAGGAACCGCGCCAACGAGCTGATCTGCTTGCAGATTCGTCAGACCGGAAGCCGAACCGACAAAAGTCTGCGCGCGCACGGTCCCCCCTTCATCGACCTGGAAGACCATCGCCCCGCCGAAGTCGCGCAAGTCGATCACCGGCTGCCCCGGCGGTGGAATAATGCTGGGAACGAATAAGAACGGCGCCGCGGTCGCCGAAGTGAAGAGATTGCTGGCGTCCAAACGGGGAATGTTGCTAGACAGCCGCTGGTCGGCGAGTTTCCCGCTATCGATCTGCTCGGCCGAAATGTGCTTGTTCGTGAGTGTTTGTTCCTTGTCGGTGCCGACAATCTCGCCCGAGGTCACTCCATGCACACCGGCAGTCGCTGAATGATGATCGCCAACGTCCACGCCGTCCACGAGGCCGCTGGTTACGATCCCGCCGTGCGCGGTCAGCGTCCCGGTGCCGAGGTCGATCGACTGGCTGGCCGCATGCAGCAGAGCGGCGATCTCCGGCGCGGTCTGATCGGCGGTGGCGCCCGCCTCAATCGACTGCAGCTTCACTCGTTCGGCCTCAAGGAACTTCTTATAGGTGGTTCCATCCGGGAGGTTGTCAAAATCAATGGGATCGATCCCCCCGATTTCATGGCTATCGGCGTGAATGCCGACGTTATCTCCCGGGTGAACGTGCATTCGCGTGAGGCCGCCACCGGTTAACTCAGCCGCCTGCCAGGCGGCAATCGACTCGCTGGGTCTGCTTCCCAGTTGAATCGTCCCGGAGGCAAGCACCACTCGATCGTTCGCGAAAACTTCATTGGCGTATATCCGGGAGTTCGTCCGAAACGCCTCGCCGGTTGCGGAGGGCATCGTGACCTGGATTCCGACTGCCGTGGCCGAGGGGAGAAAGTCCTGAAACTGAACATCAATGCCGCTTGCCGTGCCGCTGGTGATCGAATCGCCCTCGATCCGGATCGCCAGCGCCGAGGTGTCGCTTGCCCCGGTGAGGGAGCCCGATTGTTCCAGCGACAACAGGGCGGATTGCCCAATGCGCTGTCCAAGCAATCGGACCGGTCCGCGCGTGGCGTCCACCACGACCGCCGCGCCGTCCGAATATGCGCTTTGCAGGCTCTTCTCAACACTCGCCGCAGCGTGACGGTGCAGTTCGGTGAAGGCCCCGCCGGTCAGCTGCCCTCTTTCGGATAGCGTCAGAAAGCGGGGATCGCGGGTGGACGCGATCCGGCCCTGCGTAACGCCATGAACGTTCGATTGAGCCGCTTCGTGCGCTTCGAGCTGGGGAAGCAATACCACAGCACTTGGCAGATGCGACGCGTCCAGGATGCCGACCGCGTTGGCAAGATCCCGGTCAAAGAGATGCGCGTGCAGGGCCGTGTCGCCACCTTCGGTGAGAGCCGCCTTCTGCGCCGAGGTTAAGTCGTTCTCGTTCGAGTGCAGCAGAGAATGATCGAAACTCCTTTCATGCGCGTCCAGCACGCCCGCCGGCTCGAAGTCCTCGGCTCGCCGCCCCTCCAGCCTCGAAGCCTCCAGCGCATAGGCCACGGACACAATCCGTTGCCGGGGCTGCATTTCCTCCCCTTCATTGACGGCGATTCCCAGATACCGCTCGCCGTCGGCAAACAGATCGGCCGACAGTGGAACTTGAGAGCCGATCAGGAAGGTATACAGTCCCCCTTCAATCGGAACATCAGGATGCAGTTCGGTCCAGAGCGCGGTTGGAGTTTGATCGTCCGCATAGAGCGACAGGCGAATCGAGGCCGTTCCTTCGACCGGGATCCCGTTTCGGTCGAGAAGGATGCCTTGAAATTGGATAAGCGTCGGCGGAGAAGCCCGCCCCGGATCTTGCCCGCAGAATAGCGTGAGCACCAGGATGAGAATGACGGGAATGGATCGGTTAATGACATTTGGGATCGCTTTCATCGCTCTGAACCTCCACTGCTTTCTCTGGGGATTGCACTGGACTGCTTTTGGGGGAAAGATTGACCCGTTGAACGGTATTCCTGGATTTGTCCGATTTGACGCCACAGACGCATAAAATCGAAAAAGTCCCGATAATCGATGACGCCATTATGGTCAAGGTCACCGGCTGCGAGCCAGGGATCGTTTTGGTGAATTTGTTGCCACCACTGTTGAAGCACAAACAGGTCGAGGTAATCGATGCGGCCGTCCCGGTTGACGTCTCCATCGGCGGAACCGAGAAACATCAGCATGGCCAACAGACCGCTTTCGATTCGGAGTTCGAATCCGCTGGCACTGGCCACAAACGAGGCTTCGCCCACCGCGATCGTTCCGCGGTAATCCACGCTCTCAACCTTGCCGGTCAGGGAGCCAAGACGAAAAATCGCAACGTGCGTGGCATCGGAAGGAAACGAAGAAGGAGATTGCGTAAAGCTCGATTCGCAGAGGATTAGCGCACAAAAAAGTACTACCAGGGGTTGTAGGCGCACCACCCCCGCAGCTTTCATCACATGCCCCCCTGCGGAACTCCACCTTCAATCTAACGCAATATTGTGATTTGTCAAGAGTTGGGGCCCCTGCGAGGGGCTAGGGCTTAGGATCTTGGATTTAGGAAGGAGTAGAGATTTTAATCTCGTGATTTTGCAGTTGTAAGGGCGACTGCACGAATCGCCCTTTTTGAATTCATGCAGGCGAGGACGCCTGCGGTACTTTCTCTCCCCCCGCCCCCCTCATTCTACTTCCCGTACAATACGAAAGCCAATGCTACTGGAGCGGCGATCAGCGGAGGGGCCGGTCCGAGAGGCTGAACGGCAATACTTCGCATCATAGCCCCAGGAGCCACCGCGCGCCACCCGGTAATAGGCCCGGGGAGATTCCACCCAGGGGCTTCCATCCTCCGGCGCACTTGTATAACTGTTATGCCAATCATCCTCGCACCATTCATACACATCCCCGTGCATATCACACAATCCAAAGTCATTCGGAATCAACTGTCCTACTGGTTTCGTGCCGAACAACAGGTCAGTATTGTTCCCACAGTACCACATGTAGTCGGTGCGGTTGCCGGGCAAGACTCCCGCGGCGCAGTCATCACATTCGGTCCAACAGCCATCTGAATCACCGAAGTAGAACCGGGTCGTCGTTCCTGCCCGGCACGCATACTCCCATTCCGCCTCGCTCGGAAGCCGAAAAGTCCCCTGTCCCAGCTGATTCAGCGCGGTGATGAAGTTGTGGCAGTCGTTCCAGGTAATGAAGTAGGCGGGATAGTTGTCCCCGAGTCCATACTTACTGTAAGTATTTGGATTGTATTTATCGTACGGCCATCTCTGCATTACCGCCAGCCACTGCGCCTGGGTGATTTCGGTCTTACACATATAGAATTCATACTCAATTGTTACTGA
>Ga0272442_10012000_pt1 | contig 10514 bp, 3 predicted proteins | sample SSMForm2O_FD_200262 | JGI IMG/M metagenome (GOLD analysis project Ga0272442, IMG submission 200262) | Marine sediment archaeal communities from Little Sippewissett salt marsh, Falmouth, MA, United States - SSM-Form-2O | ecosystem: Environmental > Aquatic > Marine > Wetlands > Sediment ... | reverse complement strand
CATGCTCAATCATGGCCAGAATATCCAATAGGTTGATAATCGGATTGTCCACGTCCGTACCATCACCGTTACAATCAAGCAATGCATCGCAGCCATGAGGATTCGGCGGATCACCAATCGGATCCTGGTAGACATATGCGATAATATCCAGAATATCCAATAAATTAATTAGCATGTCATCATTAGCATCACCGGGAAGATCCCAGTCCATACAGCAATTGCTGCCGCCTTCGAACAAACAGAAGGCCTGGTCATAATCACGGTCCAGGAAACCTGAGACAGTTCCCAATTGCAAGCAGTGGCCGTCAAGGCCGGTTCCTTCTTTGGCATTCATCCATAGAAACCAACAGTCCGGATCACCGGAAGCCTTGATTGCCAACCACCCCGTTGACAGCGTGCAGGGTGGGTCAAGAGTCGCAGTGAATTCATAGAGAGGGACATGTAGACCGGCTCCGGCTGAATAATAAATCAACCCTGTTCCTGTCGGGGTGAGGGACTGAAAATAATACTGCGTTACCACGTCAGGCATTCCCTCATCGTCAGTAAAGAATGCAATATTAAAGTCTATCGGTTCCTCTTTTTCGCACTCGACCCATGAGTCGCCATCATGATAACCTGTGATTCCCCAGAAATGAATCTTATCTACAATATCGACACCGTTGAAGTTATCGTATACCGTCCAAGCTTCGTCAGGAACCTCGAGGTCAGACGTAGCCGCCGATTTGAGGTCCGACTCCCTGTGAACCGGCTGTGAGAATTGATTCGAACCATCGGGACACTCTGTCCAGGGGGATTCGTACATATTAAATCCGAAAGAACCGTATTCACCGCCCCAGCCATCGATGACCATGTAGTATGTGTTATTAGCCGTTAATTCCAGGTCTTTTAGAACGGACAGGACTCCGCAGTCATCATCACTGCAGGCATATGGGGCACCCGGCGTCACTGCGTTTTCGTAAACAAACAGTTTGGTGTCGTACAGACTTGCATCATTAGCGAGAGATACGGTGACTGCAATATCTGATTCAGGTGTATAACTCGCAACATAATCCGGCGAGGTTGAGGGATCCGGGCACTGTTCATCGTAATTGTCTGAAAAGCCATCGGTGGCACCATAGATGTTTGCCGTCGGCCCGGAAATGCGATTCGCGGTTCTGACGTTCTCTCCCGATCTTCCCTGCAAACAGAAAGCAAAATCATAGTAAGTATCCACTAGGCTTGAGCCATCCCATCTATAGCTGTGGTCATCTAATCCCTCAGCTTCCGGATCGCATAGCCATATAAACCAGCAACTATCATTAGGGTCTATGCACTGAATAGAAACCCATCCCTTGACCAGATCCACTGGTCCCAGTGAAAAAGGGTGTACAAACTGGATGACTTCAAATTCCGAGGAAGACAGAGAGATTCTCTGCCCAGTTGGCAAGGCATCTGCAGGCGATTGTGTTGAAAAAACTTCTGCGCCCGGACTGCCGTTATCATCAGCATAGAACTTGATTTCAAACATCATGGGATTACCATTATCACACTCCTCCCAAGCACCATCATAGTAGCCACTGATACCCCAAAAACTTATGTTTTTAATCACGCCGGCATCATCGAAATTATCATATACTATGGGGCTTTCAGAATAGGTACTGTCAGAAGTATAGGCAGCGCGGGGTATGTCCGTTTCAGCAACAGGTGACTGCCCAAAAATGGTAGTATATCCGCATTCGTGGTTCCCTGTATCGTAAATACTCAAAACGTAATCGCCATGGCTGTCACTATAACCGTCAACGACAATGTAATATACAATGCCGGTGTCCAATTCCAGGGCTTCGATATATGAACAGTAACCATCGCCGCATCCTTGGTGGTCATCATTACAGGCATACGGGGATCCAGGAGTATGTGCGTTTTCATAGATAATGAGTTTTGTATCGTAGCTGGATGCACACAAGGACAATGTCACAGTTACGGGAGATATTGGACTCAGCATATAAACCACATCCGGGGCACCGGTTGAGGTGTACGGGCAGGCTTCGAAATAGTCGTCATTATATCCAGTCGTGGTACCGGAATCCAGAAATGACGATCCAAAGAAAAAGGGTCCCACATCATAGGCATCCTCGATGGTGTCACCTCCCTGTTTGGTGACGCTTTTATCTGGCACATTCGGCGGCCCATCGAAGGGAATTTTACTCTCAGGTGAGGGTGGCGCTTCCGGTGACGATACTTGCAATCGGCCGCATGGATTGTCAATAGATCCTTCGGTTATACGGACAGGATCGGAATTGGGGTACGCGATTTTGATTTCTGTCCCTGTTCCACTTACCACTGGTTGTCGGCCTGCGAATTTCTCTTCTTTCAGTGGCCTTGCTTCATCGCCGCGATCCGCGTCCAGAGAGCGGGACGCGTCGAGCCGATTTGGGTTGGATGTTCCGGCCCAGATTACTTGGCAGGTCAGAGCCATGATCGCTCCAAGCGTGAACATCAACATGATCAATCGTTTCATGGCGGTTTCCTTTCTCCATTTATGCATTAAATTTGCTTGGCAAAACAACCAGCTGCCGAAATCGAAAAAGGTCGGTTGTTCACCCTTGAGGTAGAAGGAAACATAGGGTTGTTTTACCTGACAGCGCACGTATGCCAATATGCCTCGGCTCGTGCTCTTGGTTAGAAAAGGCAGAAATATTGAAATGGCCGAACTTAAGCCAAAATTGAAGATGCCTTACACCAATGCTCGGACAATACTTGCCGAGCAGCCATGACTTCGTATCAAGAATATTTTAGCGAAAAAAACAAAATCTGTCAAGAAGTATCTCTGTTTGCAACAGAGGGAAGATTTTCTCACATGTTTGGCTTTGTTAGCGGCGATTTGACCAAATGGAACAAGAACGTTATTGTAAAAAGACTCCTTGATAATTCGTAGAAGTGCCAATTTTCCTTAAGGTAGTGTCATGACAATGTTCTTTATGGTACCATTTGAGTGCACTCGGAGCTTCCTCTTGTTATGCATAACGAAATTGGGCTGAGAGGATTCTCTAAGGTATTTTTTTATAATGTCTTATGCTACAACGAAAAATATTGCAACCACAAGAATCACAACAATTTTATTTTTTTGTTTTCTTTTATCTGTTTAGTGCTGTTTTTGCCATCAATAGACACAGGATGGACACAAAATCAAGGGACGGCCATTACTGACCGTCCTTGCATCTTCAGATTAAATCTTTTACTGTATGTCTTCAAACAATTCGGACACGAACGTTTAAAATCTAAGACATAGTTTGTGCTTTGGCAATTTCTTTTTGATAGTTTCGTTTTCTCTGTTTCACTGTTCTTTCTTTAATACGATTCCTTTCCTCCAATATTCTTATTGCCCGCCCGGTGTAAACATCAGCTGGAGTGACATTATCCAACGATTCATGATATCTTTGATAATTATAATACTCCACAAATGCTTCAATTTCGGCTTTCAAATCATCCGGTGAATAATAATTATCCAAGAGCAGGATGTTTTTCATCGACCTGTGATATCGCTCTATCTTTCCCTGCGTCATCGGATGATACGGCCGACCACGAGTATGTGTCAGTCCATTGTCAGCCAGATAATTCATCAGTTCACCTGAGATATAACAGGGACCATTGTCGGACAGCAATCTTGGCCGATGGCGAATATAGGCATGGTCAACGCCTGATTCAGCAATTGCCATATCAATTGTCTCTTTTACATCATTTGCTGACATACCGCTACAGAGTTTCCATGACAATATGTAACGGGAGTAATCATCCATGACCGTTGACAGATAATACCACCCCCAGTGAATCACTCTCAGGTATGTAAAATCGGTCTGCCACATTTGATTGATCCGAGTTGTCGGCTGATCAAATTTATCTTTAGCGCTCAACACCGTGTAGTTGGGACTGGTTATCAGATCATTCGCTTTCAGAATGCGATAAACAGACGACTCGGAGATGTAATACCCTTGTGTATCAGTTATATACCAGGCCAATTGACGGGGAGATTTATCGAGATGTTCCAGAGCTGTCTTAACCACTTTCTGTTTCACGTCGGGAGGGATAGCGTTCCAAAATTGTCGGCGATGCGGTGGTTTTGGCGCCAGACTATCGTAACCACCATCGCGATAGCGTCGATACCAGTCATAGAACGTGCTACGATTGATATCTAACTCAACCAATGTCCATTTTACTCCCAATGACGAGTTCTCGACGATCCGGATTATCTCCATCTTTTCAGATTGACTGTGACGCATATACCGACGTCACTTTATTCCAATGATGATTGCTATTTATTCACATTTTTTAAATAAACCTTAATTATCAATATAACTTTATTGCATTTCCTGACAGTACTTCAACCACTCCTCCATTTTTAATTTCTATTCCCCTTGTACGATCTCCTTTGGTAAAAAGAAGGATTGGATCGGCGGTTTGTCCTTCAAAACGTATTGTGTAACCATTTACGGCACTGACTTCGACATTTGGCAGAAATTGTAATCCCTGCCCACTTTCAAAGGTAGTATTACCCGTAGTATGAGCATCCCGGTTAAAATAACGAAATGGAATCATAGTAGGATCTGGTATGGGATATGTTCCGGATAACTCATTTTCTAAATTACCCTCGGGTACGATTCGAGTCAATACATACTCAAACATCTGATTAGAGCAAGGTATATCATCACAGGCAATCCATGTATTTGAAGATGTATATGAATCCCATTCAGAACATTCGACATTAGTGGAACCACCCCATCCCATATTCACGTGCCAATAAAGCGTTTCCCCGGTTATTAACCACCCGTCGGCAACAAATGAATGGCCATGCATTCCATAATGTACGGGTCGATTATCGTTAAATTGTGATATCAGAAGTTCTATCCATTCTTGGACTGGTGTATAGAGTAAATAGGCAATATTAGGATTGGTATACACAAATTGAGTGTTATATACATCGTCCATATCATCTGTAGCCGCCCCGGACCCTCCACAGCCATAGTCCATACCTACGCAAACTCCAATTTCATGGCATAATTCGGATACGGCATCTACTTCATCGGGATCCCAAACACAACCTAAAAAATTATCTGGCATATTAATCCAATCATACGGATCATCATAGGGTGCACCCCGCCCGTACGGTGGCCATTTCCAATAGTTCATAATTTGCGCCGCTGCGGTGGCAACACATCCGACGCGTGCATTGTTATTGGAATTGCAATACCAGTTACATCCCATATCGGGACATTGATCATTATATGGCTCTCTTTGATGCCAGGACGATGTAAGAAGGACATCCCCTTCATCATAATCATCGCGCCCCAACCAATTGTTTATCTGGCTTTCAAAAACTGCAGTATCTACTGTCAATCTTTGCCACATTTCTCCGTAATCGGAATTATTAAACAGCTTGCGCGTTTTTGCAGGATCGGCGGATTCAATGGGTCCTATGCTGTCCTCAATTACCTGCCTGATATATAATTGGCGTTTCTTGATCAAGTCTACCATTTCTATTTCGCAATCAGGATCAATATAATCAGATACAGAGAAAAATTTTATAGGAGTAAGTTCCTTTCGTAATGCCACGACAATATATCCTCTTGGCTTGATTTGGAAAAAATATCCGATCAATTTGCCGTCTCTTTCCAATTCCTGTAATTCGCCCAATTCCGCATTTACAAATCTTGTATGATCGCTTTTAAAACGGCTGGTCAAAGTTATCCAATTATATGCAGCTTTAGTAGCCTCACTTTTGGATATAAACTGCGCGGACACCGGGGCCACAAATAGAATAAACAGCAATGCCAAAATCAACAACATTATTATTAATTTATTCATTTTACCATCCCTTCTTACTGCAATGTTACCAAAACAAGAATTTGACCCTTCTGACCCGCCGGTAATCCTTGCATGGCCTTACCAAGTATCGCGCCTTGAGCCTTGATATAATCGGTTGCCTTCATTGCGCATCCCGGAGTCGGGGATGTTGTCAGCAAATCACCCGGTTTGATTTCACCATAGGATGCATCAACATTGCAATAAACACGACCGGCAAGTGCCACATCGAAATCAAACTGGTTAGCGCCAAGCCTTACTCCAGAACCTAAGCCATTGGCTCCGGCTACAATCCCGGCAACTTTGCTGTCATATGATGAGCGACTTAAGGTCAAATATCCAGGATTGTCGGGATCAATAATCAATACTGAACCTTCTAATATATCGTCGTCCCGGGAAGCATTAAATCCCTCCGCATAATCAAGTCCTTCACCTATTTCCACAATCTCTCGTAATCCATCCTGACTTCTTATAAGAACATTTCCGTCAAATCTAGCTGCATAACCGCTTGAACCGCCTTCCGCAACAATGCCAATTCCATTCGTACCTCCTGCAACAAAATCACCACCATAGCCATAATTCCCCACTCCTTCGCCATATACTCCTACATCATACCCTTCGCCATATACTCCAATTCCGTTAGAACCTGCTGTTGCTTTGCCATGCACTCCCTGCCCATTGGTGCCATCAGATATACCAACAACACCCCATCCATGATAGCAGTTAGCCTTAAATCGCCCGCCATATCTTTGTTCCATACCAGTCGTAAGGGTATGTTCTCCGGAAATAGCTGCTGAATATTCCGCTGTAGTGCCGGTAACAACATGTAATTTATAAATTGAATTGGGGCCGCTGGTTCCTATACCGACATTTTCTCTATCTCCCCGAACAACAAGTACATTAGTGCACATATTAACATACCCGCCATCGGCTTGCAGAATTAACGCGGCGTTGTCCGGCGAACCATTATCATAGACCTGTATTTCATTGTTGTCCATCCTCAGACAATGTCCAGTAATCGGATCACCAATTGCAAAATCACCGCCCCCCGATGACGTAATGTCGGCAGTATTGGGAAGATGCAGCATAACATCAGGATCATTCAAGCCAATACCGACCCCCCCCGAGGCTCTTATTAAGAATTGATCTTCCCCGGTTGAAGAGAAATCCGCTTCAGTATGATCAGCCCAGACAAAGGTTCCATCATGATTAGATATCGCCCTGTATCCTGAAGCAAATGTGTAAGCCATAGCAGCATTACAAAAACCTCCTCCGGGTACTGTCGCCCCATATCCTCCAGCGCTGTTGTTTCCGCCACCTCCGATTGTCGCGGCATACCCATTAGCTTCATTAAAGGCTCCTCCACTTATGGCTGCATAGGATCCGCCAACATTATTATTGTAACCTGCTCCAAAGCTATGTGACCCAGTACAACTTACATTCACTCCCAGGCTTGCCCTACCCGAAATATGAAGATTGCCGTCGACATCCAGATGTTCTGAGGGAGTATCGGTCCCTATTCCAACACTGTCAGTTGAAGTTTCCAGCCTTATCACTGTGCCGTCATCAATCCAGCCTCCGACACCAGCCAAAGACGACCAGCTTGCCTGCCCACTACCATCGGTTGTCAAATATTGTCCGGTAGTGCCGTCTTGAGTAGGCATCTCATATCCGTAAGTTTCATCTCCGAACCTAATATGCGGCATATCTACCATGAAGGTAGAATCTTCTGTTAGGTTACTATTCAAACCCAAAAGACATGAATATTCGCCAGACGCTTCTATAGTATTATTAAAGCCACTAAATATGGTTGCACCATCAGCATAGATAGTGTTTGCACCACCACCACCAATAAAGCTACCATCTGCCGAGTAGATTTTATTCCCCGAACCGCCTACGACAGAACTGCCGAATCCATGTGCCGTGTTTTCCTTACCACCGAGAACCGCCGAATACTCTCCACTTGCGGTATCACGAAAACCACCTCCAACCACACATTCAGACGCTGCATAGTTACTCGTACCGCCTCCGATAAAACTTTTTGAGCCTTGGGTTCTATTGGCAATACCTCCTCCAATAGCAGAATACTCACCCTCGGCCACATTATTCATACCCCCAGATATCGTAGTATACCATTGTTGAGCTGAGTTTTGATATCCTCCGGAAATTGTTTGATGATGCATCATTGGCCAGACATCTACTCCGGTCGTGCAGGCTTCTCCTAAATTAACAACTGAATGTCCACTATCGCCCCAATTTTTATTGTCCGCATTTCCGCGGACAATTCCCCAGTTATTGTTTGTATATAATATTGAATCCACTACATTCCACTTGCTTACGGCTAATCCGGTGATACTTCCATCAACTGTTAAATCACCGGTAATATGGGTGTTCCCTTCAAAATATCCTGCATAATCACTGGTGCTGTAACAAGTGCCGTAAACTCCAGCCGTTGGAGTTCCCAATCGGCCAATGTTGCCAAAATTACTGCAATTACCCTGAACACCAATGCCTGTTACACTATTTCCGAAGACACCAACTTTATCAGACATGTCTTCTCCATGGACAGCGGCAATGCCGTTTTGACAAGTGCCCTTAACACCGTAGTCAGAACTTCCCAAATAACCATGATTTTGAGTCGTTGCATTATATCCGTAAACGCCAATATTATCATCGCTTTGACCTTCAATTGTCGCAAGGTGTCCCGAAGTAACATTGGCATCCAGCACAAAAGGTATTTCCGCTTCAAGAAAAACCTCTCCCACATCTCCTCCCCCAATCAAACCGGGACCAGCAATTACCGCTGTGATGTCGCCACCTCCACCGCCAAGCACATATTCCGCAGTATCAGCCCTTAATGAATGAAAGGAATATGGCGCACTGACTAGCTGTGATCGGGGCTGTATTTCCGCATCACTTCCAATCGTTACCCCCAGCCAGGTTTCAGTGAATTGAGAGAAAATATCCTCCGGTAATGGAATATTAAGACCAAGTTGATAATCGAAGGAACCATCAGACACATCAACATCTTGAAAACCCGACCACCAGAGTGAGTCATCTCCCGCTTCACTCTCATAAATCTTGAATTTTATTTGATAGGTTCCATCCGCTACCGGCTGACCGGCAGCATCAGTGAGCCGCCCCTGATAATTAATGAAATGCGGTACGTCGGCCAGAAGCAATGACGATGTCAGCAGTAACATCGAGACGCAGACAATTAAACAAGCAGTTGTGCGAAACATAGCACTCCTCCCATAATAATGTGACTAAACCAAGGCATTACATGCCCAAGTTCTCAATGGTCGATTCAATTGTATGTGTGCTCGTTGGATATTACTGTCAGTGATGCCACACCCGCGATGGAATTCCGTATCAGTACAAGGCGGTACAGAAGAGAATATCGGGTGAAAGCCAGAATGTTATACTAAATGGGAAGATATAAGTTATGATAAGTAATGTCAAGAATAATATGGGACCATTTGCCCAGTATCACGATCAGCAATTAGTAGTTATGTATACGTTTATCAGTTTTTTCACTCACACCCCACAACCGGTGGCGGGCCGGGGGGATTGCCGTAGAGGTAGCTGATGAGATACAGCACGTCAAGCAGATTGACACTGCAATCTCCATTAACATCGCTCGCGATTATGGGATCCGGGCAATAGCCCTCACCATAGAGGCAATCGATCAGTGCCAGAATATCCAGCAGATTTACTTCCCAATCACCATTTACATCACCCAGCTTCCAGGTTCGGAAAGACAGAATATTGTTGCTATATGTAAACTGCCCGGTATTGTCGATAGCTTTGGCTTTCCAATAGAACTTGGTTCCGAAATATAGGCTGTCGGCAAGGATGTAGAATGACTCCCAGATACTGTCGATCTGATTGAAAAATACAAATTCGCTATCAGTTGATAAATAAAGTGAATAATGCACAGAATCGAATGGATCATTGTCTTGAGATCCCGACCATATGAAATCGGGAAGCATATCATAGACAATTCCTCTTGAGGTATCGGGCGGATAATATACTCTGAAAGTATCCGGGGCTTCCTCGACTGCGTTTATCCAGAACATTTCAGATTCCGACCAATCAGAATATTCGTAGCCATCAAATGCCCGTGCCCTCCACCAATAGCGCCAGTTTTCATGAAGTGGCTCGTCGATTTGCCAGCCGGTGGAGTCTTCGCCCTCGGGGATATTCTCTCCCTGATATAATTCTGGTTCGCCAAAAGCGGTATCAACCACCGCCATGAAATCATACACAAGCGTATCTCCCTCGGCATCAAAGGAGTTAGTAAGAGACAGAGTCGGTTGATTTGTCACACAGACATCCTCGTCAATTGGCTGTAGTGCCATTGGAATGGATGGTACAGAATTCATGCGGAATGAAATTTCATACCACTCCGACCACAAAATGCTATTGTTTACTCGCAGGCGCAGGTAGTAGGTGTCGCCGTCGTCTAATGATATGCCGTTGTATGTCACAAATGTATCAATGGTTTCAAAAGGTGCAGGATTCCACATCTCTGCATACTGCCAGTCATCATCAATGCCTACGGCAATCTCAAAGCGAGTTTGAGCTTTCAGATCAAGAGGATCAGTGTATGACCAATATATCGTGGGAGTGTGGTTTAACACATGCAGACTATCAACCTGTCCACAGATTGCAAGATT
>Ga0272442_10011998_pt1 | contig 10514 bp, 10 predicted proteins | sample SSMForm2O_FD_200262 | JGI IMG/M metagenome (GOLD analysis project Ga0272442, IMG submission 200262) | Marine sediment archaeal communities from Little Sippewissett salt marsh, Falmouth, MA, United States - SSM-Form-2O | ecosystem: Environmental > Aquatic > Marine > Wetlands > Sediment ... | reverse complement strand
GCCGGGACGTATTATGTTCAATCTTTGGAGATCAATGCAGCCATATGCCTGGCTGGTCTGGGCCCGGGCCTGTTCGCGGTGTGTGTGCTGACGATCAACAACATCCGTGACGAACAAGCCGACCGTAAGCAGAATAAAAAAACCCTCGTTGTGCGTTTCGGCCGGCGGTTCGGTTATTACGAATTCCTGTCAGCCCTGATGTCAGCCGCATTAGTCCCAGTCTTTATTTTTGCCCTGATCCGCGACCACTCCGGGACCCTATTTGCTGGTCTAATCGTTTTCCCCGCCATTCCGCTCATCACCAATGTCCTTACCCGTGACGATGAATCCGGCTACAACCAATCCATCGCTACAACCATCCAGCTACTGTTGCTTTACGGTATTATTTTTTCGGCAGGTTGGATAACTTAAGAAATAAAAACCGGGAAGAAGGATGTTTTAGGTCTCTTCCGCGCCTTTGGCCATGACGACCTTGCCGGTGCGGACGATTTCGATGATCCCGTAACGTTTGAGATGGCTCTCCAGTTCATCGATCTGACGCGTCAAACCGGTCTGCTCGATAATGAGGATGTTCCCGGATTCGTCCAGGATATGAGCACGATAACGCTTGAGCAGTTTGAGGATGATCGGTCGATTGGTCGCCGTGGTCTTGACCTTAAACAGGGCCAGCTCGGTATGGATGGTATCCTGGCCGGTGTGTTCAAAGGCATGGATCACGTCAATCAGTTTGTTGACCTGTTTGATGATCTGGTCCAGGATTTCGGGATCGCCGGTCGCCGTGATGGTCATGCGCGAAAACAGCGGATTAAAAGAAGGGGAGACGACCAACGAATCGATGTTGTATCCGCGGCGGGCAAAAACATGCGCGATCCGCACCAGCACGCCGGGCTTGTTCGCCACCAACATACTAATGGTATGGATGTCTTTGCGTTTGGTTGTGTTCTTGGCGCTCATGATTTCTAACCAGAAACGTTTTGGGGCGGCTCAATAATCATATGGTAGGCGGATTTGCCAGCCGGGACCATCGGAAACACATTGCCGACCCGGTTCACTTCCGCGACAATCAGGCACGGTCCTTTACGGTAGCGCAGCGCCTGGCGGATCACGCCAGGAACCTGCTCCGGTTTTTCAACTCGGAATCCTTTAATCCCGTAGGCCTCAGCCAGTTTGACGAAATCCGGACTGCCGACCAATTCCACGCCGGATAAACGGTTATCAAAAAAAAGTTCCTGCCACTGGCGGACCATGCCCAAAAATTTGTTTTCGATCAGGATGATCTTGATGGGCAATTTATGGATCGCCGCAGTTGCCAATTCCGACATGGTCATCTGGAATCCACCGTCGCCGACCACCGCAACGACCAGGTCACGCGGCTTGCCGAACTGGGCACCGATCGCGGCGGGGAAGCCATAGCCCATGGTCCCGGCCCCGCCGGAAGAAAGCCATTGATCGGGCCGGTCACATTTATAGAACTGTGCGGTCCACATCTGATGCTGGCCCACGTCCGTGATCACCACCGCCTTGCCCTGGCTCTGTTTATACATCTCGTCGATCACGTACTGGGCGGCCAGCCCGCGCGCGTTGTTATACTTCAGAGGAAACTGCTGTTTAAAGTAAGCGACCTCTTTGACCCAATTCTCGGTATCTAAGGGTTTGACGTGTTTGATCAGTTCCTGGAGTACCTGTTTGATATCTCCTACGATACTGAAATCCGGTTTGACGATCTTATTGATCTCGGCCGGATCGATATCGATATGCAATTTTTTGGCGCCAATACAGAATTCTTCGTTATTACTGTTGATACGGTCGTCCCAACGACTGCCGATCGAAAGGATCAGGTCACAATTGATCAAGGCCTTATTCGCGTAAGCCGTCCCATGCATACCCACCATGCCCAACGAAAGGGGATGGGTTTCGGGAAAAGCGCCTTTACCGAGTAAGGTATTGATGACCGGCGCCTGCAATTTCTCTGCTAAGGCCAAAACTTCTTTATGCGCACGCGCGATAACCGCTCCGTGACCAACCAGCAATAAGGGTTTCTGCGTTCCCGTGAACATACCGGCCAATTTGCGGACCTGGCGCAGCGGGCCCTTAGCCGGGACGGTATAGCCAGGTAAATCCGTCGGCGGATTGAGTGAACCGCCGGTATACGGTCCGGCGGTGATATTCTTCGGCAGATCAACCAGAACCGGGCCCGGCCGTCCCGTGTTGGCGATATAAAAGGCCTCTTTGATAATGCGCGGCAGGTCATTAGTGTCCTTGACCAAGTAACTATGCTTAACGATCGGCATAGTCACACCCGAAATATCCGTCTCCTGAAACGCGTCCCGACCCAGCAAATCTGTTACGACCTGACCGGTCAAGACCACGATCGGAATCGAATCCATGTACGCGGTCATGATCCCGGTCACGGTGTTGGTCGCGCCGGGCCCGCTGGTCACGCAGACCACGCCGGGTTTCCCGGTCACGCGGGCATAACCATCAGCCATATGGGTTGCGCCCTGTTCATGCCGTACGAGGACCAATTTGATCTTCGTCGACATCAAGGCATCATAAATCGGGATGACCACCCCGCCAGGAAGACCAAAGATGTACTCCACGCCCTGGTTTTCGAGGCAACGAATCAAGATTTCCGCACCATTCATTTGTTTCTTTGTTTTCGGCATGTCGGTCACAAAGATAAAGGGGTTGGAACAAAGGCATATATTATCACAATGAACCCCTGCTTGGCAACTTTTTTCCTCGAGCAATGGATAGTTGCGGCCAAAGCCAAACTTTTCACTTGAAAACTTTACGGTATTCCGATACCATTTCAGCACAATGCCGAATTCAAGATTAAAGGCCGTCGGGCTTATATCGGGCGGTCTAGACAGCTTCCTGGCCGCCAAGATCGTTATCGATTTGGGTTGTCAAGTTAACGGAATCTTTTTCTGCTTACCCTGGGGTTGCAGCAAACTGCGTTATGCCCGTGCCGTCGCCGAAGCGGTCAATATCCCGCTGAAAGTCGAACATCTTGGGGACGATTTTATCGGGATGCTGCGCCACCCGCGCTTCGGGCGGGGTGCAGGGATGAATCCGTGTGTGGATTGCCATATTTTTATGATCAAGAAAGCCGCTGAATTCATGCGCGAGCTGAACGCGGATTTTGCCTTTACCGGCGAGGTGCTCGGTCAGAGGCCGCTGTCGCAATTGAAAAGCAGTCTGCGGCTGGTTGAGCTCCACAGCGGTTTAGAAGGGCGTTTACTGCGCCCCTTGACAGCACAATTCCTGCCACCGACCAGCATGGAGCAGGAAGGAGTGATCGACCGTAAAAAATTATTCGGCATTTCCGGTCGGTCCCGCAAACAACAGTTCGAGCTAGCCCAAAAATGGGGCGCCCAAGGTTTCGCGCCTCCAGCCGGCGGCTGTCTTTTGACTGACCGAAATTTCAGCCGCCGCCTTCAGGATCTTCTCCAATACGGATACCGCAACCGCAACGATCTGAGACTGCTGCAATGGGGCCGCCATTTCCGTCTGGACCACGGCCATAAGGCCATCCTTGGCCGGGACGAACGGGAAAACCAGAGACTGCTCGACCATGTCACCGAAGACGACTATATCCTGGATTTCCCGGATAGGAACGGACCGACGCTTATCCTTCAAGGGCCGCAACCGCCCCATGCAATCCTGTCGCTGGCAGCGGGACTGGTCCAACGCTATTCCCGTTATCGGAAACAAGCGCCGAAGGAAGTCCTAGCGATGCAAACCGGGCACAAACCTCAGCCTCAATCCATCACACCCATGACTATTGATGAGGTAACTGTGGAAAGATTGCGAATCTAGGAAGCCGACAGACATGCCGGAGCGTGAGCCTGTTCAAACCCACGCAATCGGTCAATGATCTGACTGAGATCCTTAAGCAGCATTAGCTCCCGACGCAATTTCGCGGCATTCGGCAGGTCCCGAAGATATCCGGAATAATATTTTCGAAAACGCATGATACCCTCATGGTACCCGCGCACGCGCACCGCAAGAGAGAGGTGTTCGATGCAAGCGGCAATCCTTTGTTTGAGAGCCGGTGGGGGCAACTCCCGGCCGGTCCTCAGAAAATGCAGGGTCTCTTGAAAGATCCAGGGATTAGCCAAAGCGGCCCGGCCGATCATAACACCGTCACATCCCATTGCCAGCATATCCCGGACATCCACAGGAGAATAGATATCACCGTTACCGATGAGGGGAATTGAGATGGCTTTTTTCACCTTCGCAAGCCATTGCCAATCCGCCTGGCCTTTATAACCCTGACAACGCGTGCGGCAGTGGAGGCTCAAAGCCTGCACCCCGGCTTGTTCAACGGTTCGGGCAATTTCCAGAATACGGATATTGCGCACATCCCACCCTAACCGGGTCTTGACCGTGACGGGGATATTTACCGCCCGGACTACAGCGCGGATCACCTTTTGCATTTGCTCCGGATTGCGTAGTAACCCGGCGCCTTCCCCGCGCAGGGCATGATTCTTGTTCCAGCAGCCGCAATTGATATCGATCATATCCGGCTTTGTCTGTGCGATCATGCGCGCAGCCTCGGCCATCACATCCGGCTTGGCGCCGAAGATCTGAACCGCGACTGGCCGTTCGGAGTCAAGAAAACGGATCTTGCGCAAGGCCTTGGGGATGTGCCGGATCAGGGCCTCGCTGGAAGTGAATTCCGTGACCACCAATCCCGCGCCCCGCCGCCGAGATAATAGTCGAAAGGGGATGTCCGTGACCTCCTCCATCGGAGCCAGGACCAGCGGATTTTCTAACGTTAAAGAACCGATACGAAACATAAATGAGAATCCTATCGAAGAAGCGGGGCGAGAATCTGGTCGAATGACCAGCCCTGCATCAGACGCACACAAACATAAATCGCAAGGATAAAAATGATTAGTCCGAGTTTTTCCCATACAGTTCTCTTGGAATCCACCAGACACCAGGCCATAAGGATCAAAGCAATAATAAGGGTGATGAGTTGTTTACTCATGACAAAATCACTCCAGACATTATTTGTAAAATTATTATAGCGTCTAAAGGGGGAATTGCAAACAAGGGATATTTATAGTAACATGGGATGCCGATTCCAGTAAAAATCACATGTTGATCAATATGTCCATCTGTCCCGAAACATCGAAAGGTACTCATCCCAAGCCAGCGGTTTGTTTCAATACGTTCGGCTGCCGCTCGAATCAGGCTGAAACCGCTGTTCTGGAAAATAGGCTTAGTGCCAGCGGCTACCGCCTGGTCGATGATCCCCGCTACGCGGATCTATCCGTGATCAATACCTGTACCGTAACCGAAAAAACGGATGCGGAAACCCGCAAAACGGTGCGCCGGATCGTGCGAACGAATCCCGGGATCCGGATCGCCCTGATCGGATGCCAGGCACAAACTCAGGCCGAATATCTGGCATCCCTGCCCAACGTTAAATGGATTATCGGCAACGCCCGTAAAATGGACCTGGATAAAATTCTCAGCGACAATCTTTCAAACGGCAAAGTCCGCCTGATCCTGGACCCGATGACGGATCAGCGTTTTTCCCTTCCGGCCCCGGCTATCAGCCGCAAACATACCCGCGCTAACCTAAAGATCCAAGACGGCTGTAACGGCTACTGTTCCTATTGCGAAATTCCGTATGCGCGCGGCCCGGCCCGCAGCCGATATTTTAACGACATTGTCCGGGAGGCCGAGTGTCTCGCCAACGCTGGACATAAAGAGATCGTCCTGACCGGTATCAATATCGGCAATTACCGCGACGGCCATAAGACCCTGACGGACGTCATTTATCGGCTTGCACCGATGGCCGATATCCATCGCATCCGCATATCATCGATTGAACCAGCCGCGGTTGTCAATGAACTCGCCCAGATCATGGTCAAGGGTTTCAAGCTGTGCCGGCATCTACACATCCCCATCCAGCACACCTGTGACCCGATTCTCAAACTCATGAACCGTCGCTATACCTATGACGATCTCAGGCGCTGGCTTAGCGGGCTAGCCGAAAAGGTTCCTGATATCTGCATTGGCGCGGATATCATTGTCGGGTTTCCCGGCGAGACCGAAGAATTGTTTCAACAGATGCTTAACCGTCTGCAAAAACTGCCGATCCATCACTACCATGTCTTCTCTTACTCACCACGCAAGCTGGCTAAAAGCAAAGACCTGCCCGGCCATATCCCGCGATCCGTGGTGGTTCAACGCAGCCGGGTACTGCAGCAATACGGATTCGAGCGCCGACGAGCATTTTATGCCCGTTATCTGGGAAAGGACCAGCCCGTTCTATGGGAACAAAATAAAAACGGTTACTTCCTGGGATTGACCGACAATTTCATTCATGTGCGTTGCCGGTCATCCGCCGATCTGGCCAACCGCATCCTGCCCTGTCGATTCGCTCGGCTGGACAAACAAGAGATAATCGGCGAACTCATTTCCGAGGAACCGAACGCCGTTGAAAAACCTAACAAACATCTTCAGAAAGGAGATGGCTGTGAATAAAATGATTGAGCGCCTGGGCACGTCGCCCAAAAGCTTCCAACACGCCATCGAGCAAGCCTTGGGGCATCTGGCCAGTACCGGACAAAATGTTATCGACCTTAAAATCCTCGAACAAAGAGCGTCTGTCAAAAACGGCACGATCACGGATTATCATGTCAAAATCAGGGCCGCGATTCAATCAAGCCCGGCGCAAACCGAACAGGCCTCTGGGCATTTTTGTCCAACCTGTCAACAACCGGCCGCTCAAAACGGGCACCTGTGTTTTCCGGCCGACACGAGAGACAAAAAATGTGACTGGTGCGGGGCCTTGATCGTCAACGAGCGCCATATGTGTAACGAAAAAAGCAAAAAATTGACCTATATCTGCAACAGTTGTGGCCGCCTGGCCATCAGTGCAGAGCATCTCTGCCACCCGGAAAAAATTAAATAATCTGTTTATCGTTGTAAGGCCTTCGTGGCAAGACCGACAAAACAACGGTATCATAGTTAAGGAGGTTCGCTATGCTGCCCAAAAATCCGACTGATTTATCATTATTACTAATCCGTATCGGGCTGGGGGTTATTTTCTTTATTCATGGACTTCAAAAACTGGGCGTATTCAATGGCCCCGGAGTCGAGAATTTTTCGCTGATGATGGAAAGCCTGGATTTCACGCCGCCGATCGTTTGGGCCTATCTGGTGTCCATAACGGAGACCGTGTCCGGCCTGATGCTGATTTTGGGCGTTTTACCACGGATCAACGCAACCGCGATCGCCATTATCGCCCTGGTCGCCATGATCAAAGTCCACGGACCGCACGGTTTCTTCGTTGCTGATAACGGCATCGAATTCATTCTCCTGATTCTATTAACGAGTATGGCGGTCATGCTGGCCGGCGGCGGAAGATACACTTTAATCAAGAAAACCAAGAAGCATGACAATTCATACTAAAAAGATTATTCTTTTTTGCAGTCTTATTCTGCTCAATATGATGATAACTGATCACACCCACGCTGAATCCCGGCTTAAACAAGCGACCTTCGCAGGTGGATGTTTCTGGTGCCTCGAATACCCTTTTGAGAGACTCAGCGGTGTCCGCGAGGCCTTGGCAGGTTACGCCGGCGGGCAAGAACCCAACCCAACTTATGAGTCGGTTTCAACCGGGCAGACCGGTTACCGCGAAGCGGTTCAGATCGTTTATGATCCCGATATCATTTCTTACGATGACCTGCTGAATATTTTCTGGCAGCAAATCGACCCAACTGATGCGGGCGGCCAATTCTCGGATCGCGGGCCACAATACACCACCGCCATCTTTTATCACGATGAAAAGCAGAAAAGGGCTGCCGAGAAATCAATCCAAAGAATTCAGGCTTCCGGTCTTTTTAATAAACCCATCGTGACCGAAATCCTGCCCGCTACCACCTTTACCCCGGCCGAGGAATATCACCAAGATTATTATAAAAAATCTGCCCAACATTATCATTCCTATAAACGGCTCTCGGGCCGTGAACAGTTCCTGGATGAAGTCTGGGAAACAAAATCACCTCCTGTATTGACCACGCCCGCCAGCAACTCGGCCTTTGTTAAACCTTCGGATACGGAACTAAAGCAGCACTTAAATGACCTTCAATATCGGGTCACTCAACACAACGCCACAGAACGGCCGTTCGATAATGCCTACTGGGACACCAAGGAAGAAGGCCTCTACGTTGATATCGTGTCCGGGGAACCGTTATTTGCTTCCATTCATAAGTTCAAATCCGGGACCGGCTGGCCAAGTTTCACAAAACCGCTTGAACCCGCCAACATTGTCGAGAGGGAAGACCGCGCCCTGTTTAGCGTACGCACCGAGGTCCGCAGCCGTCAAGCCGATTCCCATCTCGGGCATGTTTTTCAAGACGGCCCTGCGCCGACCGGCCTGCGGTATTGCATTAACTCCGCGGCTTTGCGTTTCATCCCCAAAAACGAACTCGAAGCCGCAGGCTATGGGAAATACCGCCAGCTGTTTGATTAATGGAGCCCCTCTATTACCAGGAAAACGATGATTGTGTTCATGAGCGGTTTCAGGAAAATCCCGACTTAATTTATTAAAAATATTATTTGGTTGCATGTAAGAAATGGCCTTCTGCCCGCAAGTAACCTAAATATCAGATTAAAAAATGCGCATCACAATCTCCATAAGCCTGTAAAATTAGGTGTGTTAAGTCATTTTAAGATTAAAATGAGAAAATTTTAGATTATTATTTATTATCTCTACTTGCGTTTTAGAAATAAATATGGCATATTTTAAACTAAAAATGAGGTTTTATTTATCTAAATCCCCATAAATTCAAATCCCTAGAAATGGAGGAAAAGGTGAGAAAAGCAAGTCAAATTCTTTTGGGATGCATCTGCCTGGCTTTTATTCTTGCTCAGCCTGTGCAGGCAGAACCACGGTGGATCGAAGAAACGCTAAGCACGAATCTCAGTTATATCATGCGGGATAACGAAAGGGATGTTATCTATCTCGCCGATGCGGAGAAGCAAGAACTTGTATTGTTAGATACCATGACTGAAGAAATAATCGAACGCCTTTCTATTCCGAGCAGCAACTTTGCTGACATGGCTATGAGCAAAGATAATAAAACGTTGGCGATCGGCGGCGGCTCGGTTGTGCTGGTCGATGTTGAAACCCTTGACATAAAAGAATTATCGATCGCTGAAGACGTCGTTTCGGTTGCCTTTGACTATAAGGGCAATCTTTATTTCACGACAACCGAGTATTGGGGCAAAATCCATTATTATGACCTGGCAACTGAAACCGTGATGCATAGCTTTGCGGCTCATAACAGCATTTATAAAAATGCACTGGTCAAAACAGATAAAGAAGGAAAAATCCTTTACGCGGCTGAAAGAGGTTTATCACCGGCTTCTTTGTATAAATTTGATGTTTCTGGCGAAGAGCCGATTTTTCGCGCCGAAGATGCCCATGGCGCCTTAGGGGGCAATCTGCGTGATTTCGCCATCTCCCCGGACGGAAAAAAGATTTATATCGCTTGCGGTGCTCCTTATGGGATTCAGGTTGTCGATTCTGAAAGCATTGAGAGAATAGCCTTGTTAGAAACCGGGGCTTATCCGGGCGGGGTCGATCTGGATAAATATGGTATCTATGTGTACGGGATACCGCTAAGTACGTATAATAATATACTTTATCAATTTAAAACAGCTGATCTGAGTCTGACAAATTCCTTCCCTTTACTCAAGCATACCTATAACGGGGCACCCGGTGTCCGCGGAATAGCTGTTGATAAAACAGGAGAAAAGGCGTTTATTATACATGGCGATTCACATCCTTCTTATTTAACTTTTAAGGTTCAAGTTGTTGATACAGAAGTCAATATTTGTGAAGAAGCCATCGCGCTCTTGGAGGAGGAGATCGCGACGCTCAAAGCGAAGGTAACGGAGCTTGAAGAACTGATTGCGAACATTCTGTCACAAAATGAACAATTAACGAATGAAAACAGCAGCTTAAGACAAGACATATCCAACATGGCACAAACCATCGCTGATCTCCGTGAGGAGAATGCAACCGTAAAGGCAGAATTGGATGCCTTAAAAGCCAAAATAAAGAATTTACCTGCCGGAGTGTATAAGAAGTATTTTGACTAAATAAATTCTGATAAAATTAAAGCATAGGGGACGGGATTTATCTCCCGTCCCCTTTTCTTTTTGAAAGGTTGCGATCCAAAAATCGAGAACGAGTCAATGAAATCAGGCTTAAGGCCGTTTAACTGCGGCTTTCAACTGACGGCGAAAGGTATTCGCCCCGGCCATGGAAGGGTGGCGTAACACGTTATGCGGTATGCCGAGACGGGTGAGAGAACGGCTGGCAATCTTTCCGACCGCAAAAACAGCCGCGTTGGGGAAAAGGCAAATAAATTCATTCAGGAGTTCGGTGCCGACATCAATTTCTTTTAGTGTTGGAAGACGATTGCTCAATAGGCCGCGGCGGGGATCGAACGGATGCCAGGGGAAGACATTCCACA